>Ga0222717_10001083_pt1 | contig 22683 bp, 31 predicted proteins | sample C33_18DmetaG_FD_165053 | JGI IMG/M metagenome (GOLD analysis project Ga0222717, IMG submission 165053) | Estuarine water microbial communities from San Francisco Bay, California, United States - C33_18D | ecosystem: Environmental > Aquatic > Marine > Unclassified | place: USA: California... | reverse complement strand
CACGATTCTGGCTGAAGAAGCCAACCGAATCAACCAAGACGTATACACCCGGACTGTCCACACTTCTGCGTGGATGGATCTGATGAAGCAGACTGCCTTCCCAGACGGGATGGGTTATCAACTCAGCACCCTCGTTTATGATCGGGCTATCCCGACTACCGACTCTGCTGGTGATACTGCTGGTGTTAACTGGTCTGCACTCGGAACTCTGAACGCATCCGGTAACTCGTTTGACACCTCTGACCTCGGACAGCCCCTCAAGGACGCTGCCGATGATGTTCAGGGTGGTCGCGGAACTGGTGGCCCCGGTGCTGCCGTGGATAACCGTTCGTATGTTCAGTTCTCCAAGCAACTCAAGAAATACAACATCGACCGGGCAGTGATCGAGTCTCCCCGCATCTCGCTGGAAGACCTCCGTTTCGCCGCTCACCGTCAGGAACAGCTTCGTGCCATCATGGACAACATGGCTGAGTCTACCCGATACACTTGGGAGAATCGCTACCGTGATGAGTTCTCGAAAGTATCTGACAGCTATATCGGTGCTGTTGCTTCTGGAACTGCTATTCAGTCCGGTTTTGAAGGCACTGAGCTTGTTGGCACTGTCGATCTCGGCACTGCTGGTTCTTTCACTGTCCCAACGAGCAACATCTCTAACGCTCTCCTCGATAAGTCTTACTTCAACCTCGTCCGCAAGGGTGCAGGTAGCGAGGCTTATGGTCGTGAGAACGGTCGCCCTGTGTTTGGCCTTGTGCTGAGTTCTGAGGCTTCCTACCAGCTTCAGACTGAAGCAGGTTTCCGCGACGACGTTCGTTACAACAACAGCAAGGTCAGTGACCTCATCGCACCTCTCGGTGTTGAGAAATCCTTCCGTGGTTTCTATCACCTTGTCGATGACCTCGCTCCTCGCTTCACTCTGGCGAACACGGATCAGATTACCCGCGTTCTCCCTTACACGGTTTCCAGTGGTGTGACCACTCCAAACAGTGCTTACGAGTCTGCTGAATACGAAGCAGCTTTCGTGATCCACCCACACGTTTGTGAGGCTCAGATCCCGAATCCGTTCAGCGGAGCGCAAGGTATCTCCTTCGATCCTGTTAGCTACCGTGGTGACTTCAAGTGGTCGAACATCCCCAACGAGATCACCAACCCTGATGGCACTATCGGTTTCTTCCGTGGCGTTCTCGCCAGCGCGACGAAGCCAATCAAGACCGACTTCGGTTTTGTCGTCTTGTTCAAGCGGACATCCACAACTCCCGCTGCGTAATAACCCGCTTAGTTTGAGAGGGGTGGTAACCCCACCCCTCTCTTGCTATAACCAACCCCTAAGTATGCCATGCCTACTCTAGACGACGCACCAACCATCGAAACCCTTGCGGGTGACGACCTCACAACCGCTGACGTTTCAGACACCGAGAAAATTGCGCGAGCAGACCTCGTTCAAGTTTTTGATGTTTCTGAGCAGAAGGTTAAGACCATCTCTGTCCAAGAGCTTGGAGAAGCCCTTGGTGTAACATTCAGCTAAAACATTTTTACCACACCGTCTGCTTCATGGCGGTGTGGTATCATAACTAAACATTTTATTATGTCCGACGAAGATAACAGACAGAGGCGTAGAGCGCGACGAAGAGAAAAGCGTCAGATGGGTCAGTCAAAAAAAAGTCAAAGAGGCAGAAAGGGGAAAGAGGATTCCGCCAACTTCATCGACTCAGTAGAAGCTGCCCTTGGTAAAGCAGCACTTATGACTAACCCAGCTTACTTAGCGATGAAGCCAGCGACATCTGCTGCTCGAGCTATATCTGAAAATCCAGAGGCAGCCCGGAGAGCGGTGAGAAAAGCGGGGGGAGCTACACAACGTAGCCTCGAAACCGTTAGTAAATTTACGCCTCCCGCGTTAGTGGCCCGTGGGTTCGATGCCGTCAGTAAAGCCACGCCTTCCGCGGTAGCGGCCAGACTACTCGATAAAGTCCTCGGGGACGACGAGCAGGAAGAGGATGTATCTCGCAGTAAAGGAGATAGACGCGCCAGAGCCGACAAGAAAGAAGCACGAGAGGTGGCTGGGCAGCAGGGGGATCTTACGGCAGACTTGGTAGACTCTTTTGGGCAGGGCGGCCTTGAGGACGGCCTTGAGGGAGCCTTGGCGGGGGGAGCTGATCAGGAAGAACCATTGATTATCGATGACTCTCAATTTGAAGAGCCAGAGGAAGTAGATATTGATGTATCAGAGACCGCCCCCGAAATGGATGAAAAAGAGTCCGGTCGCCTGTTTAAGATGATCATGGGCAGTTCCTTCGATCCCGTGTCTAGTATGGATAAAGGCAAGATGGATATTTTGAAAAAAGCGAAAGCTGAAAACCCTGATCTCTCAGACAACCAGCTAGCCCTTAAAATTTACCGGGATTATATGTAATGAGTTGCGGAATGAATAAGGAGACCGGGGACGCCAAGGACTTGGAAATGGCGGGGCAACAGCTTCGCAATATCCATGCTAACGTCATGGACCTCCTAAAACATTTAGAGGAGTGCCCTAGCTGCCCTTTACTCTCACAGGCGTGGGTTCAGTCGAAAGTGACCATGTCTAACGCTTACGTTGACTCAGTCCGAGACTATGTGATTAACGGGCAAGAAGAAGGTCCGGGGTCTCTTGAGTCTATGGAAGACGACGACGGAGTATACGACAGCGACGACGGTCCTATGGGCTTCCTTATAGCTGTTGAAGAAGGTGCATCAAAGTATTAAGTCTAGATACCATGACAAACGACATCGAAAAACAATCAGCAGGTAGGGGCGGCGCAACTTTCGTTAGCACGACGGGAAGCCCAGTCAGTGGAGAATACTGCGCTATTCAGTGTGTCACCAGTAACACCAAGTTTACCTCTATTACGATGGATGCGCTCGATGGAGACACCATTGACTCCGACGCCCATTTCCCCGCTGGTTTTACTATCTTGGGGAGCATCAAGTCCTTCACCGTCCACACTGGATCAGTGATTGCTTATAAGTCGGTAACCTAACCTAGATTCAGGATGAGTTGGGCACAAGCCATATCAGAAGTTAAACCTGAGTTGCTTCGGTGGGCTGTAAACTACTTTGGCCTAGCTATCGTTCTGGGAGTCTGCTCTTGGCTTCTTTGGGGTGAGTATCAAGATCAGATCGATGCTAGGTTCGCATCTATTGAGCGCGAACTGACCAGTTACAAAGACCGAGTCGGGTTCTTGGAGGAGGATGCCCTCCATCGTAGGACTATTGAGGCAGAGGAGCAAAAACAACGGGCTGAATTGTTCTCAGCCATTGAGCGACATTTAGATTCGATCAGCCGTTCAAACTAGCTTGAACCTGTTATTTTTCTCTCTACCATATCCTGTATGAGAAAGATAAAATTTGCAGGAACACGAAGAAGCGGTAACCACGCGGTTCTGGCGTGGATAGCTGAACGATTACCGGAGGGCAACACCTTCTTTATAAACGATGTACGTTTCGGCTCGAATTACTCCGACAAGAAAAAGTCAGACCGGCTCCCAACTAAAAGGATATGTCGGAGAGGAAAAGCGAGCCTGATCCTAACTAGCTATGAAGACAGGAGTTTACCATTAATCAACAACCACGAGCCATTAGTTGATGTGTTACACACTAGTGAAAAGAAGGTTCTAATTTTAAGAGACGCGTTCAATAATTTCGCTAGTAGGTTGAGATACCGAAAGAATGGAAAACGTTTTAAGGAAGATGACCCGACAAATGGGCCACCCGATTCGTCTAAGATATGGGTGGAGTATGCTAAAGAGTATATAGGGGTGACCGAAGCACTAAAGGGCGACGTAGTTAAGGTTAACTACAATTCTTGGTTTTCCGATCCAGACTACAGAGTATTAGTAGCGAACTCTCTGGGGTTGGCCCCTTCACCAGAGCCATTTGAAAGAGTGCCCGGATATGGGTTTGGGAGTTCATTTAGTAATACATGCAGAGACGGTAGGGCATCAAAAATGCGTGTCCTAGACAGGTGGAAATTGTTTTCCAAAGACCCCGATTACCTTGAATATTTTAATGAAGAAGTAATAGAGCTGTCTAGAGAAATATTCCCCGAGATACGAGGGCCGTTCGATTGATCAGGATTGAGCAGACGACCCACATTTGAACTTGCACTCCGCATAGAATAGAAGGAAACTGGACGTAACGAGAAATGAAGTTAACTATAGCAAATACCTTGTATGGGACCAACAACCCCGTGATAATCGGAAATGCGGGGGCGGGTGGATCGTCGAGTTCATCTAGCTCAACGAGTTCTTCGAGTTCAACGAGTTCTTCGAGTTCAATGAGTTCTTCGAGTTCAACGAGTTCTTCGAGTCCCATGAGTTCATCGAGTTCGTCGAGTTCATCACAACCTTAATATCGATCTGATATGCCAATCAATTTTGGAAACCAACCTACCCCGAAAAGGCAGAGGGTTCTTACCTTTGTCAGTCCGAACGTAGGTGACATATTATTCTATGAGACGGTCGATACTCAGAGAGTAAAAGAGAACATACCCTCTTACGGAACGGCCCACCCAGATACAGCTAACTGGCCCAACCATGAGCTTGTCTATGTGCAGCAGGACAGCCCAGAGGGTCAACTTTACCGTTACTACTATGCCGCTAACCGAGCATCCCAAGACGACTACAACTACGAGTTACGAGATGGCTCTGAGCTTACGCGGACTTACATCGTAAAGAGAAGTGAGTATCCATCTAGCTTAACTCCACCTGCTGGGGGAACCCTTGACAGTGTATTCACAGACTATGGATTCGTAGGTGATACTATTAAAAGTGTGGGTGATCCTCTGTCTGGAGTTTATATAGCAGTCCAAAGAAGATTTGTAGTTCCTCAAACGGTTGATTACGTGTATGATGCGAACCTAGAGGGAAATATCAAGGTAACTAAGACCATCGTCCCTTCGGGGTATACCCTTGAAGGAGCGGGGATCACTAACTCCTCAGGAGACACTAATGAAGTAAGACACGGAAATAATTTCCACGATGTACTTATTAATCAGACTATTAAGAATGACGGCGGGACCATTGACGACAGAGATCTGGATACTGTTTACGGATCACAAAAGTATGACGGGATACCTCAGAGACTAGACTCAGTTGTGTTTGATTATGTTTCGGCGTTTGTTGAGTCAACTGATTCCGAGGGTAGAACGACAGGCACTTATGCCGAGGATAATACCGCTGAGTTTGGAGTTACCGCCCCTTCATCTGGTCCTTTTAAGACAAAAATACAGAGGACTCTAACATCCAACCCCGAAACAAAAGTAGATTCTATATTGTCTTCCGCTACGCAGCTTCCCCGACCAAAGCGAGAAGATGTTTCTTTAAAGTTCGTGGCTTACAGCACTAACCCCCCAGTAGCCAAAGCGTCTGCCAGACAGTATACTCTACCTGCGGCTATTCACGGGGTTGTTACGCCTAGTGTAGATGGAGTGGTTAATGGCTCCTTGTCCGTCAGTCGCGTTATCAAACCAACCTCACTGTCCACGACTCCCGGCTTCAACGGGTCTGATTTATCTGGAGACTACTTGATAAACGTGACTGTGCGCCAAACTAGCCTTGATTTATTTATCGTGGAATCTACGGAGCTTCAACTCAACGGGGTTTATTCATAGACCAATGGCCGAAGATTTTCAGTATTCTCAACTTAATGTTTCTCCTTCAGAAGAGACTTTTGGGAACTTAGCGGGTGTGGAGGTTCAGACTCCTAACCCAGATCTGGTTTATGGACCACTAGAGGTAGGTGCATGGCCTGATAACCCAATTGAGGACTTTCCCCCCATTGGGCTGTATACGGAAGACCAGTCCCCCAAGTATTCCGCAGGAAGTAGCTCTAGTTCTAGTTCTAGTAGCAGTTCTAAGTCTACAGCCATTGTCCCATGCTCTTGGAACGAAACGGGGTATACCGCGTTATTTATCGCGGAGATGCCAGAAGTCAGATTCGACGACCACGTTGAAATATCTCCTACCAAAAGGTTCAGTAAGACCCCCATAGACTTTAAGTTTTTAGAGGTCTGTGAACCGGACTCAGTTAAAGTGATTTCAGCTATAGGCGACACGGGTAGTGTACGTTATGCTAGAGTTGAGGGACAAGAAATAATCTTGTCTCTGCCTCTGTTTATGAGACCCAAAAAAGTTTTTGTTCGACTAAGCGGGATACGTCGCGGTTTCCGAAATCTTAGATTTCCAGATAGGACAGAGAACCAGTTCAATCACAACGAGAAATTTATTAACTCGGCATATCCAGATAAATGACATGAGTTCAAGTAGTAGTTCTCTTGGTAGCCCCAGTAGTTCAAGTAGTGTGGGGGAAAGCAGCAGTAGTAGCAGTAACAGTAGCAGCAGTAGTAGTAGTAGTAGTAGTAGCAGCAGCAGTTACGGATCTCCAAAGTCCTCTAGTTCTGTTTCTTCTTCGGCGGGTTCTTCTTCGGCGGGTTCTTCTTCGGCGGGTTCTTCTTCGGCGGGTTCTTCTGGGACTCCTTAAGTAAGGTATTGCTTTATATTTGACCAGATTATCTCATTTACGGTGGGCGAAGCTCCCCCATCAATGTATTTCCTGATCGCTATAACTACGTCGTCCGGGGTGATCATATCCATGCACTTCGGGATGGCTACCCCACTACCAGATGTTACAGGCATACTACAAAGGCTAGAATCTTGCCCTGACCCGTCATTTCTAGGTTCGACTCTCGACTTCCAACAACCCCCTGATCGGCAACAGGGAAGCATACCTTGTGTATGGAGGAACTGGTGGCTGGGATAATGTTCCCAAGAAACAGGTTCGCGACCCCCCGCAATAACTACACACGGCCTAGCTGGAAATTCACTGTTTTTAGTTGGTATCGCCGCAGCCATGTGCATAATACCTGTTACGGGACAGACTACCCCCGAGCTATGGTAAACTAACCGCACGAGTTGTCGGTTGTCTGTCTTACCTCGCAAATCGATTGCACCTTTTAAAGGAGGGTGGTGATGGTCATTAGCTCCGACTTGAACAAATAGGATCTCCCCTTTCAAGTCATCGACAACTTTTTGATACTTTTTATTGTCCCACCACTTACAGGTAAAGTCGTATTTGCCCCCAGATACGATGATCCAGAAAGGGACTTCATATTTTGTTATGCTTTGAACTTGGTTTGTCCATTGTTTCTCCTCATCAGATAAGTGTATGTCCCCCTTGAACTCCGTCACAGGTATGGGCATATTCAGCTTATCTGAAAGAAATTCGTGGTAAGCTTCTATGAAGTGCCTAATCCTCCAGTTACTTTCGTGGATCGCTGGATACTTTAAGGTGATCATCTCGGCCTTCTCGGTTGGGCCAAACTTATGAATATTTGGGTTGTGGTCGAATATCTCAGATGCAGTTCCCCGGTAGTCTAGCTGAAACTCCCCCGGATACTTTCTGTGGATGTCTCGAAAAACTGCCGTGCTAACCACCACATCCCCCAGACTTAGTTTATTTTCTAGAATTATCTTACGCATAGAGTCATCTTTTTTAATATTGAAATTGCATCTTAATACACTACTTTAGGACATGGCTCAAACTGTCGCTTCTTTATCGACATCACTGTCAACTTACATACCTCCGGGTGAAACTTTTGTCAATTACTTGAACTTGGCTTTGCCGAGGCTCTACTCTATGGGTTACTGGCGAGATCTCATGTATGAATACACGATCTCGACTACGAACGATTACTTCGCGCTTCCATATGAAGCTGAGTCCGTAGTCTCTGTAGTGGTTGACGGTTTCCCTGTTGATATGAATGCGAGGTGGCAGGATTACCGCACGAGCGGTCGTTTTGTGAACAGCCCTGATGAAATATATGGGGTCGTCGATGATGGGTTACACCCTACCAAGGTTGATCTGAACACAACCAAGAGATATCAGATTAAAGTCGAACCAATATCTCCTAGAACTACCCTCCCTAGTGACGGGTCTGTGTTTGTTACTTACGTCCGCTCAGACGGCACGAAAGTGGAACACGAATTCAATTTGGACGGCACGGCTTCTATGGCAACCAGCGAGACATACGACAACGGAGCTACTTCTGTTGATGTTATCCGGTTCGATGGGGTTCCAGACTTTGTGGAGGTAAAAGCAACAGAAATTTCACTAATTTAACCATATGGAAACACTGACTCTCGCAAAAGGACGGGGAAGCGACGTATCTCGATATCGGAGGTTCCGTCTTGCTAACTCACGGGCTACGCAGAAGCACATCGCGCTCCTGTTGAAGCGAAGGTTTTTTCCTCTTCTCGACAACACTGATATAGTTAATCTATCTAATATAAATGTCGTAAAGCACTCCTTGCTAGCGACGGTGGCTGAAGACAACTCCGACACAGAGAGATCCAACTTTCATTGGGGTATGTGTAAAATGATCCTCGACGAGGAAAAAGATGCATACCGTGGTATGGCTAAACCTAAAGTTAATCTTGACCCCTCGGGACAGTCGGGTCATAGTATTAGGAACATTTTGTAATGACTATGAATAAAGAATCCATCCTCGGAGTAGTAAGACACATTTTGACTTTTGGCGGCGGACTGCTTGTGTCGAAAGGTGCGCTAGAAGAGCCTATGATGCTTGAAGCAGTTGGTAGTGTTATCACACTGATTGGTATTATTTGGTCTGTTCGACAGAAAGCTAAAAAGTAGTAGATGGGGGCAGTCCTGTCAGCAGTCACATCAGCATTATCTGCCGTTGCCTCATACTACAAGTTTGTTTTTCCTCTTCGGGAAATGCGCTCGATACAGCGAGAGATCCATAAATATGAAGATGAAATTTATCGTCTCGGTGATCACGCTACCCCTGCTGACAAGTTGCGTATCGAAGTCATCGCTAGAAGAAAGCGAGACGCAGAAGAACAACTCCGCACTTTACGATCCACCTACTCTGACTCTGATAAAGGGTAAATCCTACCAGTTCAAGGAGGGTGTATTAAAGGGCCGGGGCCAAAAGTTTCACTCCCACTACAGCTATGTAATGGCTTTACTAACCGGAAAACCGTATGGACAAGAATGATCTATATACGCTCCGGTGGCATCTCAAAAATTGGACAAGTGACAGCCACGCCAAAGCCCTGAGAGTTGTCAACCGATTGTTGGGCGAGTCTGCGGCAGTTGATCGAGAACACTCTCCCTCGTCAAATAATAGCTCTAGTAAAAGATCCAACCAGCGGTCTCTGTGGTATTCTCAAGCAGAGACAAAGTTCCCCTCATCTAAGACAAGAGGGAGGTATCCAAGTGGTGGGCCAGAGGGCGCAATCGTCCACTGGACGGCTGGTAGAGAAAACCAGAGCCTAAAGTCCGCTTTGTCTTATCAGGCAAGGCAGGGGTTCACCTATTTTGTAATCGACGAGGATGGTAACGTAGGGCAAAACTTCCCGCTGAATCAGTGGGGTTACCACGCGGGTAAGAGTTACTATGACGGCTTGGGGTCATACGTTTCCAACAGAGTGGTCGGCATAGAAGTCATATGTCCGGGTCATTTGGACAAACGCAGGACCGCTTGGTTCGACCGGACTGAACCATACCCTGAAGGTAAGTGCCGCCTAGAAGTAAGGAAAAACAAAAATATCGCCCCCGGTTACTATTACAAGTTTACCAACGAGCAGGAAAACAGCTTAATAAAGCTGCTGCTTTGGTTGTGGGATCAATACGACTGCTTCCAAGTTCCTTACATCCTCGGCCATGATGAAGTTTCGCCCGGAAGGAAAGTAGACCCCGGCGGCTCCTTATCGTATACTATGCCAGAGTTCCGGTCTAAGATTAGTAAGTTAGTTAACGAAACCCTCTAGTGATATGAATTATCTTAAAAAACCAGATCGCAAAGCAACGGTCAAGAAGGCTAAGAAAAGTAAACCCACTAAAAAATACTAAAATCATGCCCCGAGGCAAGACATCGCGACGAGCTAAAGTAAAGAAAGCTAGGAAAGATGCCTGTTACCACAAGGTAAAAGGGCGTTATAAAGTGTTTCCATCCGCATACGCTAGTGGAGCTATAGCCAAGTGTCGTAAAGTTGGGGCTAAAAACTGGGGGAATAGCAATGCCTCCAGTTAGGAAAACAAAAGAAGGCGCGAACCTGAAGAGGTGGTTCAAAGAGAAGTGGGTGGATGTCCGCACGGGGAAGCCGTGTGGTAGGGGAGAAGGCGAAAAAAGAGGGACTCCGTATTGCCGACCTTCGGAACGAGTGAGCCGGGAGACTCCGAAAACTTCTAAGGAGGTGACAGCATCCGAGAAGCGGAGCAGGATTAGCCAAAAGAAGAAGCTAGGGCAACCTGCTGGAAAGCCCCGTAGGGTAGACCCCTTACGTCGGAGAAAACGTAAGAGGTCTATCAAGAAAGCTAGATCGTAGCTTCGATGACATTCTGGGCAATGTCGTAGCATTCAGCCACTCCAACAGTCCAGATCTTGCCACCCCCGCTCCCTATAGACTTAACGGGCCGTAGCTTTTTGTTACTCTTGTGGGCTTCTTCCATAGCAGCCATGCCTCGACGGACGAATTCTAGATTAGAAGACTGACCAACGTGTCTACCGTTGTTATACTCTTGGACGAGGACTTGGAACTGAGTCACAGTCCCTTTCCACTCTACTGCGCTGCTCGCGGATCTGTGGTGGATCGCGAAGAACTCTACAAGTTCTGCGATAGAGGATCTACTTGAGTTGTCATACGCTGCGCTTGCGATGGCTTCATCAATGTAACTCTCGATACCAAACCGCGAATAGACCTCGATGTCTTGGGGCACTTTCCAGTCGAGGATGTATCGACAGAAGTGAGGTAACTCCTTATCTATGGTCTTCTCCACTACGTGGTTTGGTGGGAACTTGCTAGTTGCGGAGTCGCTGATAAGTAACGCCAACAGCTTATCGCGGTTCGATGAATCGAGGGCGGGGATTACAGACAGGCTGTTCGCGTCCATATTCAGAGACATTATAACTCTGCCCGTCCAAGGAATGTTCACAGCATCGACATATTTAGCGTGATACTCGATTCTCGGGTTAGCCACAGCCCTCTTGATTAGTTCAGTGGCCTTCCTTTGGTCTGAGAAGTTAGCGGCTGACACAGTGTCATCAATTACCCACGCGGGGAAACGAGCCAAGTCCTTGTTAAATTTAGTTTGTCCCGACAAATAATCCGAAGCGTCTGCGAGACCTCCGACCATAGCCGAGATCACCTTGTTCGATAGGAGTGACTTCCCTTTGTTGGTTGGTCCAACAAGCAAGAGTGCTTGCCCCTGACAGAACCGCCTGTCCAAAACCGCGTTGTAGAACCTCTTGAGCCACGCATACAAATAGTCTGTAGCGGGTCTAGGGTTACCAGAAGAATCTGTTGCGGTGGAAAACATCTGAGACAACCACTCGTTGATGAAGGGCCATAGAGCAGGGTCGCCATCCTCGTCGGGTTCAACGGGGCTAATTGAAGCACTGTTAAGGATTCGATGTCCGTTGTGTATGACGATTCTGTCCTTCGAGAAGACTACAGGAGCAATCTCGTCTACACGGTTCTGGTTTGAGATGGCTAAGATTGCATTGTCCATCTCTGAGAGGTTCTGCCCTTTCTTAGGTTTGGTCGAAAAGTTTGCGGCCCTCAACTCTAGTATCAGTTGGTCTTTAGGTATAGATACTGACATCCCATTCAGGACTTTGAAGAATGACTTGCCGTTGAACCAGTATTCCCCGAGGAGGTTGCCCATTTTCTTTTGCTCGTATTTCTCTACGAACTTTCGGCCAAGTATCTCACGCCATGTGAAGAAGCCTTTACCTCCCCTATCAGAATAACAGATAACTCCATCATCCGAGATCTGACACCCTTCTCGATCTACGCCGTCGTTGATCCAGAACAGAGGTCCGCGAGAACCCACCTCGAAGTCACCTAACCACCGTCCGGGGAATGAGTTCTCAACCTCTTTGGCGATCTCTTCCATCGGTATAGTTGTGTCTGTCGATTCTGGGGGCCGATTACTGGCCGCTTTCATCAGCGCAGCCCTAACAGTGTCACTACTTACATCACCTCCTGTCAAGATCCAGTCGCTACCTATTTCAAAATACTGGTTAGGTTTATAGCTGGCTTCATCAAACCCTGCGATGGCTTTGGGGGCTTTGATCACGCGAGCCACTTCTTTTATGAATGGGTCATATAGGGACGGGTCGATTGGCAAGGTATCCTCGAACTTCCAGATAAAACGAGCGTAGCCACTGAATGTTTTGCTCACCCAAGTCGGTGCGATGGTGAAGGCGGCGTTGGCGATAGCCTCGATACTCGACCAGTCTAAAGGGGCGTCGTAGTCAGCAATAAAACCAGAACACTTATTAACGGGGTTACTGTTCGATATTCTCTGCGACGGTGCGTCACCTTCGCAATAAGAAATGAATAGATGGTCCGTATTTGCATTCGCACACCAGTCTCTGAACTCAGCCTTTGAGTCAAACTTAGGTTTCGCTTGTGCATTTTTAGCTTTCTTCTCTGGGTTGCTGAGTTTCTTGGCTTCGTTGCTTCTAAGGTTTCTTATGTATCTCATTATTTTTCGTATTGGTCTAAAACTTTCCCTTTGGCTTCTAATGGCAGGTCGATCCAATCTGGGGCCGTGGACATTATCTCTGTCGTCCTTTTCAAAATGTCATCTGCGTCACTCTTGTCGGCTTCCAAGACGACTTCGTCGTGGACATGGAAGAGGATCTTAAATCCTTCTTCGTTCAGTCGCAACAAATGGTGTGAGAAAATATCTCTAGCTAGAGCTTGAGAAGCGTTCTCCGCTAGGACGCCGCCCCAGACCCTAGCCTTAGAACGTGTCGCGCCATACAGTCGATCAACAACGCAGTGTCTTCTCCCGTTAGAGTCTATATTAAAAGAGATATTAGAATACTTCAGGGATCTACCAGAAGGGAGGGTGAGATCCCATTTCCGCTTCGACCCAACTGTCTGGAACGCAGTATACAGAGAATTGTCATATTGCCCCCACAGACCCACAACTTTGGGTAGCTTGGCTCGATAGAGGTTAACGGCCTCGAAAGATTCCGATAGGCTCATTCCCGCGAAGTCCGCGAACTTTTTAGCTCCAGCACCATAACCACACCCGAGGACAATTGCTTTGACCTTGTGCCTCAACTGGGGGTCTTCCTCTTCGAGGACTCCCTTAGCTCGATCCCATAACCCAAAGCGGACCGCAAAGGTTTCATAAATGTCGTCACTCTGTGAAATGTCTTTAATCAACTCGTCGTCACCTGCTAGGTAAGCTAATGTTCTAACTTCAATTTGAGATAGGTCAACAGCTACTAAGGCTTTACCTTCTGGCGCACTGAATAGCGACCTAACATTGACCCCAAACATTTCCGCTCTAGGGAGGTTCTGGATGTTAAACGCCCCGCCAGACCCGCTGAATCTTCCGGTGTGCGCTCCGAAATACAGAGTCCCGATATAGCATCTCCGGTTGGCTACTGTGGAAAGACAGATCGACTCTATCTTTTTCTTAAGTGAATTTATTCTTCTCCAGTTACGCACCGCACCCACCCAAGCATACTTCTTACCATTTCTGCGGACCCATTCGTCGGCGTCGGGGTTGTTGATCGCGAGGCTTGCTGGTGGCTCAATACCTTCTTCTCGGCACTTGTTGTTAAAAGCCTTGCGGCTGAGAATGGATGAGTCTTCTGACCACGGCACGGCTGACTCAAGATCGAAGAGTTGCTCGTTCAGAGTTTCTTTAGCTTTCTTCAGACCAGCCACATCTACGTGAATCCCGTGCTGGAGAATAACGCGGTTCATCCTACTAATATCGCGCTCTACTTGGGGCCACTTGTGAGAGACCTTCTCCCACAGGCGAAGACAGAGAACACTATCTTGGACAGCATAAGCCGATACTTCCTCTCGAAAATCGTCGTCCATTTCGTCCCAGTTCAAACCTTTCATGTTGTCACGGGTATCTTTTGATATGGTGATACCTAATACTTCTTCACACGAGTTTGCGAGGGATCGTCGATAACCGCAGTAAGCGACCATGTCCGCAGTGCAGTGCCATTCCTTTGGTATGGGGCCATCCCACCAACCGTTCTCTAGACCTTCAAGGTAGAGCAACTCGTCGAACGAGGCATTGTGCGACAAGGCTATATTGCCTTCGAGAAAAGACCAATCGAGGTCTTTAGGGTTACCTACAAATTCATACTTACCTTCGTCATCTTCTGCATAGACGGTAACCATGTATGGATCGAACTGTGGGTGGTTGAAGTATCCTTTCCACCCCAATTTAGTTATGCTGACCTCTTTATCGTAGTAGGTCTCAAAGTCTATGGCGAACACACGCATATTCACTTTTCCTAGTCTATTTTACAGGAGTTAAAAAAATCCCCCTCTTGGGCACAGTTGTGCCTAGAGGGGGATTCTATAAGGTTATTTAAGAAGAGATAGTCTGAATGAACTTCGCGATATCTTCCTTAACAGGTTCCGCCGTCGGTTTGAGAGACGGGGCATACCAACTATGCGGACCTCGCTGGAGTAGTCCGCTCTTGAAATCCCATTCGACTGAGCTAACGCTCTTGTCTGGGTTTCCTGCGGCCCAAGTCGCCAGCACCTTATATGTCTGTCTGTATGCGTCCTTATGGACATGAATCTTCCCAAGAGCGCAGAAATCGTCACCCAAAGGGAGGGGAAATGCCGCTGGGTCAGGCTCCTCTTGGTTCGAGCGGAAGAGAAAAGTGAGTTCAGCGAACTCAATAACTTTAAACTCAGAATCTTTTCTAAGTTCTTCTGCTTCGGATTCTGTGTTAACCATACGGGCCATTGTTTCTGAACCGTATGGTATATCTTCCTTCCACCCCTTGGTAGGGTTGATTACCGCAGCGCGGATAGGTTCATCAGCCTCGGACAGGGTGAACTCTTTGCCAAGGACGATAGCACCTACAGGTGCATCGATGGATGAAGTCTTCTGGACTACGTTAATGCGTGGGATGTCGATGTCTGATGCGGAGATCAGAAATCCCGACTCGTTTGGTTTGCTTAGTTCTGTTGACATAGCTTCTATTGTTTATTGTTTATTGTTATGTTAGGTCAAAGGGACTCGATCACGATAAGGTGAACCTCTCCTCGGACGGCGTAAGAATAGACTCCTTATCGAGGCTGTCAAGAAATTCAATTCTTTTTTCTTTCTTTGAACCCTTATCCGCCTTTTGCTCAATCTTTTTAGTGAGCCTACCAATAGGGATACTAGCAATCTCCAGTATGTCTCCCTCGTCTACTCCGAAGTCTTGGGCCACTGAGACCAGTGCCCCGTTGTCGTTACATTTCTTGGGTGTGCCCATCGACTTGAGTCGGAGACTTGGAAGAGATACGTCTCCATCTTTCACCTTTTCTACAAGGTTCTTTCGGAAGGCGTTAGCCCAGTTGGTCACAACCTTGGCGATAGACCAAAGTGCCTCCAAGTCCTCGGGGTCATCATTACCAGATATCTCTGGGACCGAGGAACCCAACTTGTCGGCCACCTCTAAAATCATCCCGCCGAGTGCAGGACACGAATCCTCGTAGTGGCAGAACCGACAGTTTTGGTTAGGGTTCAGTTCTTCGAGTGATGGCGACCCGGACGACCACTTGGATCTGACGTAAGTGGCTCTAGCGACTACTCGGCTTACCTCTTCTCTAATCTTCGCAAGGTCGTCGCGATGAAAAGTATAGTTAGGCGTGTCGTTATAGAACGGGATGTAGAATACGAAAGTCACCTCGTCGATCTCGGGAAACTTATCAAACACGCCGATTGTATATGCTTTCGATTGCCAGTTCTCGGACGGGTGGTCAATCTGCGATACCCCCGTTTTGTAGTCGGCGAGTAAAGCTTTTTTTCCTTTTATTGTTAATCTATCGCACGTACCAAACGTGGATAGCCCGTAGTTCAGTTCTATGTTTAGACGTATCTCGTTGTAATCAGTCATCGTTTTGTATTCTTAGTGTTTTTTCAAATTGTCTGACAGTGTCTTTGGTCACCCTCTTCCATTCGCACTGGTGGAAATCTTTGCAGAATGCACCATAAAGCTGCCCCAGCGTGTCGTCATCCCAACTCTCGAAAGAGCCGGAATGCTCCCGAAGGCTCTTAATGTCCTTTAACATCATCAAGTCGAACCAGCCTCCTATATCTTCTGAGTGCTTATTCATTTCTTTCCAACCACCAGATAGTGCCTTTGTTCGCGTTGTTGAACTTTTTTCTTCGTAGCCTCCTAGAGTCACGAGATATGGTAAGTTTTTCTTTAACCTCCATGAGTGTTTTCGAGATACTTGTTGTGGTGGGCCACTCCAGTTCTTTCTCAATCTCTGAGATATGCCTTTCCTTGCCGTCGGCAAGCAGCCCTAGTATCTTGTCTCGGAGCGCAGGTCTATTTCCGTATCTCATTTTTATTTCCATAATGTCCTATATATCGCAATTTTATTTTCATAATGTCTTTATATTTAGAGGTTGCTGGGCGGACATCTATGCTATCTCATTTAAAATTGGGAGCTTTCGACCCCAATCCCCAGCTAAAATTAGTCTACTTCACTCAACTACGGTGAACCCCCAGCGATGCTCGACTTGGTATATATCTAGGCCGAGATCTTCATGTATCCGGTCAGGAGAATCTTTATGTTTCACTTGGTGAAGGTCATCAAGAATCAAACATCTTACGTTGTTATATTCTTTTATGGCATCCAAAGCCACTGTCATTTCTTTTTGTCCGATAGCCCCACCCGAATCTAAGCTTAGTAAGATTCTCTTATCCTTTTTGGCAAGTAGGGTTTTAGCTAACCAGTTTTGCTCTTTGGCTATGTTTTCGACTTGTATTTTCTTAACTAACTTTGCAGGTAAATCTTTTCGATCTGTCGAGTTCGCGTGGTTGAGGAAAACATGAGGCAGGTAACCTATGTTCTCTGTGGCCTTTTTGTAGGAGACTCCGTTAGACTCACAAGAGTGGACTTCTACCCCAGTAAATGCGTAGGACTTCGTAGTCCCTCTGCCCAGAAAAGTTCCCGTCTCAATGATGCAGTCTATGTTATACTTATCAACTAGAAGGCAAGCAACTTCTGATAGCCTCGGGGAATTGAGGGCCATTAAAGTATGCTTTTCTTTTTTTTCAGATTTAAGAGTGTCTACTCCTAATATAGACCTAAACGGTTTTGAAATAGTGTGATTATTTTTTAGAATATTTACTATCATAGTGTGTCTAGTTAATTGTTTGACTCGAAGTCTGCCATGAACTCAAACTCCATCTGGACGATCTTCTCATAGATCTCGACCTCCTCTTCATCGTGGAGCGCACTTGGGTCGTGGACCTCTAACGCTTCGTGAATCCTAGTTCCTTTCTCCGCCGCTTCAGAGGTTCCTTCTTTGCCTTTGAAGCCGGGGCAAGCCTTGACATACTTTAGTCCGCTAGGTCCAAATTCTGCGTGGGCGCGTTCGCTGTGGTTTACGTTATCTGCCATTGTTTAATGTATCTATGTTGTTGATTTTAGTTTTAAGAGATTTGATAACCGACTCTTCTATCGTCTTGTCGGCATAAAGAACTTTTTGGATCGCGTCTGATTTAGCACCGTTCCTGTGGATTCGACCCAGACATTGAAGGTGGTCCTTGGCTACGTAGGTGGGAGATATTATGGATACACGCTGTCGTTCTCCTCGAACGTCATGTAAAGAAACGCCCGTGCCTCCTGCGGCTATGTTGACAACGAGGGCATTCTCTTCGTCCTTCTGGAACCTGTCAATAGCTTCTTGTCTCTCTGCCGAGTTTTGTCTTCCATCGATCTTAAGACATTTAAGTCTCTCGACCAGCGCATCAACTGTCTGGGTGAAGTTAACAAACACCACTACACTCTTTCCTTCTAGGATTAAATCTTCCGCCATCTCGGCTATGTCAGGAGCTTTGAGAGACTCTGATAACTGCCTAGCCCTTAGTATGTTAACTAGAACTATGTTGTCCGAGTTTTCCACCGTGCCATTCTCGATGTAATCGGTCAAGATGTCGGGGGTGATATCCAACTCTTTGAATGCTTTCTCGATCTGCTTTGCTTTCGTAAACTGAACAGGCTCGTAGAATACCATGTTTTCTCGGAATGAGTCAGGGAAGTCTGATGTCTTTAATCGACAAGCTCTTGCACCCTGAGACCGGAACAGAGTGTCGTGCATTTGGGTTAACTTTGGGTTTACACCGGACCTAGCTCGACAGAAGTCCCACTTGCCCCAATCGTCTAGAAAACATCCGTTCTGTTTCATCCAGCCATAGAAGGACCGTTTGGCCCCCTTGGATTTATTGAGTGCGTGAAGCCCAAGGGCGAAACCCAGACCCCGCATTTCAGTAGGGTTCTCCGCTGCCGTTGCAGACATGGCGTGAGTGGTAAAACCTTGGAGCGTTAAAGAAATATATAGCTGGGCATTTTGTGTGTATGGCCCCTTGCACTTATGGACTTCATCCAGCAGAACGAGGGTGTTCTTTGGAATCTTCCAGTTCATAATAGACTTCCCAACTTTGGTCATGTAGGGAGTCCGCCCACCTCGTATCTTCTCGTAGTTGAGAATGAACAGAGGCTCGACACCTGTCTCGGATAGTTCCCTTTCCCATGAGGGGACCACTGCCTTCGGGCAGAGAACCGCTACTGGACCGCCCCAGTGCTTTGCGAGGTGCGCCGCCACAACGGTCTTACCTGTTCCGGTGGCACTCGCATCCAGAGTGTTGAACCCTGAATCTATCTTACTGGTAAAAAAATCTAAGGCTTCTGATTGCTTCGGATATAATTGCTTCATTCGGCGGGATACTCTCACGTTTCCGAAATAGAGTCAATTATTTTTTTCCTTTAAATCAGAAAAGGCTGATTTTTTCCTCCAATATTCAGCAATCAGATAAGCATCGATCATCCCGTCGTGGGGAACCACGGCCCTCTCTGATCGAGTCCAGTCTTCACCCGGACATAGCATCATTGCTATGTCCTTCGCCACTTCCTTTGTTTTTCCCTTGGGGACAGTTCCCAGCATTTCCTTCTGCCACTCCCTGACTGTTATGGGGTTGACTTCCCACATCCGCATCTCGCAAGCCCCTAACAGTTTACCAAAGTTTATCGCCATAGAACGAACAGCTTGGGAACTCTTGGCATGGTGCAGTGGTTCCTCAATCACGAAACAGGGTTCAGTGTTCAGTTCGTTTACCCACTCCTTCACAGCCATCAGGTCGATCTCGCTTTTACCGTTCCGCTTCAGCGTCGGCATTACCATCTTGGAGATTACACAGCCTCGACATCTTGAGATCGCGCATAAGCCACCGTCGATACCGTTATCGACGCCGACGATCATCTGAGAGTATGTGGTATTCATCGCGACTACAACTCGGTTCTTTCAGGAGGGTTTTCCTGAAGACGTCGGACCTCTCGGGTGATATACCACTGAGCCTTTTTTAGGTCTTCGAGTTTTGCTCCCTTGTGATCAGCACGTAGGATATACTTAACAGCGTTACCTAAACAAAAGTTTAGATGCTCTGTGATCTCGATGACCTCCACGCCGGAGGGGTGTGAGCGGTAGTGGGGCGGGTAGTTGACCATGTCCCCGTTATTTTTTATCTTGGTCTGGTTCTCCATCGTGTTCTTCTTTTTTGTTTTCAACGGCATCGCTAACATCAATGACATGACCTGATGTTTTAACCGCGCCACCATTAAGGGCTGTTTTGGTGTTCGTCAATATTGAAACGTCGATGGACAACTTGCTCCCAGCAGCCCCGCCTTTGGCGTCCAACCCAAAGTTCCGTCGAATGATTTGGTCTAGTTGGTCTAGTTCGCGTATTGTCTTCGCAGGTCGGATCAACTTGAGGCTGTCGCGCATCAGCTTGACCGCGCTCGCTGTGACGTAGCTTTGGTATTTTTCTGCGGGGGTCGTCTGGACTTCAGCGTGGTCCATGATCGCTTTGTCTTCTTCGGCGCGTAACCTGCCTTTCTCAATCTTGATGGCGTCTTTGATCGTCGAGGAAAGGTTTTCTTCCAACGCATCCTGAACCCTATCTTTTACTTCAGTAACTTTGTTAGGCTCATGCCTGTGCCTTTTTGGCGGGATTTTCATCTCCCGCAGCCATCGACGGAGCGTTGAATCGCCGATACCAATCTCTTGTGCAATGCGGACTTGTGGCATACCGTCATTATACATATCAAGGGCCATCCTCTTTAGCTGATCTTTTTGCTTCTGGTTTCTTGAGTTACCTGACATATCTATACTGAGTTGTTTATGGCTAAGAAAAGAACTAACAAACTAGAGCCAGTCATTGATCCCAAAACGAAGATGATGAGGGTAGGCTCGTTTACCATCCCACCGTCTACTATTATTACGGGGCTTTTGGTGGGTTTCGCTCACCATACTAAAGTTCGTGATAGGGAATATTATTTCTGGAGAATCTGTGATGAGCTATGGAACAACTCAGATTTACCAGAGCCGCTAATGGTTAAGCACCCTTGGGCCGAGTTGATGGTCAGGGAAGCTCTTAAAAACAAATACCTCGCAATCGGGGGTGCTGCAAGTTCTAGTAAAAGCCACACTATGGCTGCCTTTGGTATTGTCTGCTGGTTAGCTAGGCCACACGAGACTCTAGTTCTAATAACTTCGACAACCCTAAGAGAAGCTAGAAAACGAATTTGGGGTTCGGTCATCTCACTCATGTCGGTCATCGAAGGCGCACCCTGTAAGATTCGCGACTCCATTGGTAATATCGCATATGTTAACGAAAATGGAACCCTGTTCGAGAGAGCTGGTTTGTCCCTGATTGCAGCCGAGAAATCAAAGACTCGTGAAGCTGTTGGTAAGTTTATCGGTATCAAACAGAAACAAGTAATCCTTATCGGGGATGAGCTTTCGGAACTTAGTGAGGCTATTCTGAATGCTGGTTTGTCTAACTTATCCAAGAACCCTGAACTTAGGATTATTGGAATGTCGAACCCTGCATCCCGTTTCGATGCATTTGGAGTCTGGTCTGAACCAAAAGATGGATGGGATGCCGTGGCTACCCAGACAGACGACTCTTGGAAAACCAAGTGGGGAGGCAACTACATCAGGTTAGATGGTGAACGGTCCCCGAATCTGGGTGCAGGGTTCGATAAGTATCCGTTCCTACCCACGCAGGAGAAACTGGATGAAGACAAGGCTATTCTGGGCGAGGAGTCCCGTGCCTATATGCGAATGGTCCGCGCTGTCTTCTTCGACGGGGATGAGGATGAGACTATCTACAGCGAGCAAGAACTCGTCCGACACGGTGCGACACAAAAAGCCGACTGGCAAGGTAAGCCTATGGTGGTTGCAGGACTCGACCCAGCCTTCACTAACGGCGGTGACCGGACTGTGTTATATCTAGCGAGGGTGGGTTATACCAACGATGGCGATTATTGTATCGAATTCGGCGAATCGTTTATGATCCGTGACGACGCTTCAAACAAAGCCATCCCGAGAACGTATCAGATCGTGACCAAGGTCATTGAGTTGTGTAAGAAACATAAGGTTAGTGCAGATAACCTAGCCGTCGATGCCACAGGTGCTGGTGCGCCTTTCTGCGATGTTCTGGCTGGTGAATGGTCTAGTGGGTTTCTCAGGGTATCCTTTGGTGGGAAGCCATCTGACAAGCGAGTAGGGGCGAATAGCAAGCTGACAGGGGTAGACCTTTACACGAACCGTGTATCTGAACTCTGGTTCGTGGGCAAGGAGTTGATGCGAACGAGACAACTGCGCGGGGTCGATGCTGATCTGGGCAAGGAGATTTGTGCCCGGAACTATGAACTTGTGAAAGCAGGAACCCTGAAAGTGAAGATTGAATCCAAGGTCGATTATAAATCGAGGATGGGTCGAAGCCCTGACTTGGCTGACGCAGCCTTCTTGGCTCTCGACTGCGCCCGTCAGCGTATGGGACTCGTGGCTGTGGAACCAGTAGAGAAGGCAGAGGGTTCAGGGTTCAGGGTTCCTCAGAGGAAGACGATCAAAAGTCTGTGTGGGTCTCTTGATAACTCAGAAGGCTCCCTGTCCTAGCTGTGTCCCACCCCCCTACTATAAAAAGTTCTTATTTTGTACTGGTTACCCTGTTTATGTAAACAGGGTAACCACCCTAATGCACGAGTTTTAAAAAGGGGGTGGTGTATTATATCAGTTTTTGTGAAAATTATAATATGGCGCGAGCCTTATTCTCTGGTATAATAGAAGATATTTATGGCTTCCAAACGCTTTAAGAGACTCCCCGGTGGGGGTATCAAGTATATGGGCGAGCGTTTCGCTGGCTTTAACAAACCAAAACGCGCCCCTAAATCTTCTAAGAAAAAGTTTGTTGTTCTCGGTAAGGAGGGTGACAAAATCCGTAAAGTATCTTATGGTCACCGAGATTACCAAGATTTCAGACAACATAAGGACTCTAAGCGCAGAGCAAATTTTCGGTCACGACACAACTGTAAAACTGCTAAAGATAAAACCACGGCCCGTTACTGGGCTTGCAAACACCTCTGGTAACTATGCCTCCGGAAAACAAGAAACGCAGACAAAACCGCGAGCAAAACGTAGACAAAGCTCGTAATCAAGGAGGGGGTGGAGGTAACACTGCAAACCCTAATGCTACGGCGGGTGCTGGTCGTGGGAATAGAGGTACAAACACGGCAAACCCTAATGCTACGGCGGGTGCTGGTCGTGGGAATAGAGGTACAAACA
>Ga0222717_10001081_pt1 | contig 22707 bp, 14 predicted proteins | sample C33_18DmetaG_FD_165053 | JGI IMG/M metagenome (GOLD analysis project Ga0222717, IMG submission 165053) | Estuarine water microbial communities from San Francisco Bay, California, United States - C33_18D | ecosystem: Environmental > Aquatic > Marine > Unclassified | place: USA: California... | reverse complement strand
AGATGATGCTGATAAAATGTTTAAAAACCTTAATATAGGCTGGACAACATCAATAACTACTGATACTACTATTGAAGAAAATGAAGTTAGTGATACCCAACAAGTACGATTATCAGAAATGGATGTTATTATGGAAAAAGACGATAGTTCTGAATCATCGGATAAGGTTGAAGGTGACGAAAAGGAAAATACCGTCGGGACAGATAATATCGATGAAATTTTAGATAAAATTCCTTAGAACCATCTGAATCAACATCAGAAAGGAGTTCTCAGGATGGAGATAAAGATGAAAATACTGATGAATCAGACGATAACAATACAGAATAAATTAATTATATAATAATATTTATTATTATTTAATTAGAATAATTACTTCTTGAGTCATAAGAATGTGATGAATTATTGGTAGAAATTTTCATACATTTCTCTAAGGTATTGCTGTTTTTATTATAAGGTGTTTTTCTTTTTAATTTTAATTCACTACTATCACTAATTTTGTCCTTATTTATCATATAAACTTTATTATTATCTCCTTTAGAACTATATCCATTTTCTATTTCACTGATTTCCTGAACAGGGATAATGCTTATCATTGGAGGCATAACAATTTTATAGGTATTTTTATAATTAGTATTATTTTGTCTAAATTCTTTAATAGTTTGACTACCACCAAATATTTTAAGACATGGTCTTGATGATGCCAGTTTAATTTTTACAGAATTATCATTATATACTTTTCTATATAGATAATTTAGTAATGAATACCTTTCCCATAGATCATAACTTGAGTTGGTATCTCCAAAATTCCATGCGGCGGCGCATTCTGGTGAACAAAATATACCATCTACATAGAAGGTCTCATTTTTGTATTCATTTGGTAAACCACAAGGAGGTCCGTTAAAAGGATGACAACACCACCAACAGTAAATGGATGTAGAAGAAGCCCAGGATTTAGTCTTATTACATTCATCAAACTGCTTCATACATTTTTCAATAGATTTTTTAGGCTGCCTAGAAGATACATTGTCGAGATCTTCTTCTCTTTGCTTTTTAATGTAATCCATAATTTTATCTACTCCTTTATGGTTATCAAGGTATTGCTTATCGTGTTCACTAAACCAGTCTTTTTCATGATTCACATTAAATTCTGTTTTAGCAATCTCATTTTTATTAGATATTTCTTCATTATCAGAAGAACTTGCTGACTGATTCTCTAATATATCGATAATATTCTGCTGTTTCTCGTCGAAAGGATAAGAGGCCATACTCGGCATAGGAGTTACACCAGCCCCTAATAATCCATTTTCCATCTCATTTTCTTTTTGACTAATAAATTGACAATTTTCAACATTAGAACCCATTATATTTTCTTGATATCCAACTGGTTCAGCAATATTAGGATTATAATTAAGAAATTCTTGTTCTTTATTATTATTTTTGATTGCTTCGCTTTTAATAGGTAAGTGAATAATAATATTATCATTTTCTTTTTTAAACGTATCCATATTTGATAATATACCATATGACTGTTCCTTTGGTTTTCTACCTCTTCGTTTGACTACTTTTGGTTCGGCTTTATCGGTTAAAGATTTAACCTTTGGTTTTCTACCACGTTTTTTAGGAACTTTAGGTTCTTCGTTTAGGGGTTTAGGTTTAGGTTTTCTACCCCGTTTTTTACGGATAGAACCATCTTTATTAATAGTTACTTTAGATGAATTAGTACTTGAATTTACTGAATTGGTCTTACTTTCCGTATCAGTATCAGTTGTTTTTTTAACTTTAGGCTTACGACCTCTTTTTTTAGGTATTTTAACAGTTTGTTCTTCACTCATTTTCTATAGATTTCGCCTAAAACTTTAAATAATTTGTTTCTTTAAGCCTAAAAAAATCTTATTATATAATAATATGTCTAAAAATAAATCTAACAAAAAATCTGGGAATGTTTTTAATGCCGTAGAAGGCGATTTAACTAAGGCAAACCCGTTTTCACAAGGAAAAATGTTAATGGAAAATATTAAGGCAATTAAATCGAATGTAAAAGAAACTGTTAAATTAATAATGCCATTTGCTAAAGAAATTTCTCCACAAGAAGCACCATGTGAAGTAGCGAAATATGTAGCTAATAAAGTTTGTTCAATGAAAATAGATGCTCAAAACTTTAACGATCTATTCTCTTATCAGAAAATGATGAAAGCTCTAGAAGATACCCAATCGAAATTGAATAATTTAACATCAGATATAAAAGATAATATTGGAGAAATTGATTTAAGTAATCAAGTAGCTGATCTAGTTGACAGTTCATCAAAATTAGTTAAACAAGCAGAGAATCCTAATAAAGAAGTTAAACAAACTGGCGGTGGAAACAATAATTATAAATATATTATTAATCCATTGACAAATAGAAAAGTAAATGTTCAATCAAGATTAGGCAAGAAAATACTTTTAGAATATGTTAGAAACTTATAAATAGACTATAAATTTATAATTTATAATTTATTAATTATCTAGAATAGGATATAAATACACTATTTCTCAACGCAAATAAGTTATTTCTACCATGATTATATGTCATTAAATTATTGAAATTGCCTATTTCATATATATAATCGTCAGAACCTACTAATGTGTCATCATATAAATAATATTTTTCTCCACATCTAAATATAGTAACATAATGATTACTAAACCAACATACTATATAATCTAGTTTATAGTCATTATCAGATAAATTAAAACTTTCTACTAAATTGATTTTTATATTCAATTTAACATTACTGATTAGTCCGGATTGTAAATACACACTATGTGTTCTATTGATATTAAAGTTAATATATAAGCTGGAGTTATCAATTATTAAATTTTCAACCTTTAATCCAGTTCGGAAACCTAATTCACTTGAAATTTCACTAGATTTTTTATATTTTTCATAGTTACCCTTATCTTCTTTTTTATAATAATATCTTTCTCCCATATAGATATCGTCAGTAATATTATCGTCATAATACTTGTAGACAATTTCATCGTCTTCTAAAAATAAATCGTGATGTTTAGTATCTAAAAATTCTCGAATATCAAATGATACATTGTTAAGTTTAGTATTTACCAAAAGTCGTTCAGTTTTTTTTATATATCCACCTAGTTTGTATATATATTGATATTGTGATCTATCTTCTTCATAAATTTGTTTACTATAGACTCTTATACCTTGTTGAGAATATTTATTAAATATATAATTTGATAAGACTTCAATTGTGCTTATAGGTGAATTATCAGATTGTTGATTTTGATATCCAATGATATAATTACCTAATCCATCTACAGTTCTTATTTTAGTTCTGTCATATGGATTTGTAATGAATGGTTCTGTTAATAATTGTTGCGTATCTTCCAGTTTAAAAAACAATGTAGTCTTTTTATTATAATTAGTAGTATTAATACCTAATATAAACATAAGATTCGAATAAAAATCCTTAACATCGTGAGTTTTACCATCGTAATAGTTCTCAGTAAATAGATTAGAACAAAGATCATTAATACCTTTTAAAAGACTTTGTATAGATATTATTTTACCATTTTCAATTTTCCCAACAATATCTTTCAAATTATCAAGAATAGTATTTAGAATTACTACTGTTTCATCAATAGATTTATTAGGACATAATTGTATATTTCCTAGATTATCAGATGTATATCTTTTAGTGGTTATTGTATGGTAAATATAAGAACCTATAGGATTATCAGGAGATCTTTTATTAAGTATCGCATTATAGATTACACCTAATAATATTGAATCCGCATAGCAAGAATTACGCTTCCAATCAAATTTACCCATTTTGCGACATATATCATCACTATTTTGTATTACTGATAACCCTTTATTGGTTCTTTGTTGATTAGTAGAAATAGGCTTAAATATATTAGATTTTTTACCTCCTCTAGGGATTTTAACAGTCCTTTTTTTAGTAGAATTTTCTGAACTAGTTGAAACTGTAGATTTAGTAGAAATGCTTGATGTTGAAGATATAGTAGAATCTGTTGATTTTGAAGACTTAACAGAAGAGCTTTTATTACCTCGTTTTGATATAGTAAATTTCTTTTTATATCTCAAACTTTTTATAGTTGTATTAGAATCAGAGATAGTATTATTACTAGTTTTTCTATAGTTTTTCGGTAATAAAACAGTATCAGTTTTATCATCATATATTAATTCACTTAAACCACCTAATGTTTCAGGAACATAATAATTTTTAATACCATCACCTTTATATAATCCATATTTTTTTAGTTCTTCAATTTTTATCCCAGCTTTCGTATTGATTTTGTTCATTCCAAAGATTTTTTTAATAAGAATTAATATTTCTTTTCGTGTTAATTTATATCCTGTTAGAGGATGTATCATAAATTTACTTAAATCATTTTCTAGATTTTTAAGGGCAAAATCAAGTTGAAAATCATACCATTGAAATTGCGTTAGATTTCCAGACTCATCTAAATATAGATTATCATCACATATTTTAGTAATATTGTTAATAGTCAAATAATTTAAATCCATCTCAGTTATAATATTAAGAGGTTTTTTTAAAATGCAAAATCATTTAGTATTTTTATATATTAAATGGACTTTGATAATTTCATTCCTGAATCTGATAAAAATATAGCCTTTAGAAATTTAGATGTAGAACATGCGTATGATGTTTATAAGTTAAATAGAAGCTATTTTGATATTGAGATAAACTCTAAATTATTTACAAATACACTACCTTATTGTATATTAAGGAATCAATTTCCATATTATTGGAAAAATGCAAAGCACTATGTATTATGGATTAATCCTATATTTAAAAATTTCTACAATCAAAAAAGGATAATAGGAATTATTAAAAATAAATTTATTAATAAAACAATTAAATATTGGGAAAATAGTATTTCAAATAGATCGATACTAACCGTCAAGCATTACCATATTATTGAAAAAATTTAATTTAAGAATACTAATTTATTATCAACAATTTTTGATACCTTTCCCATATCATAAAATTCATTTTCAGCCCTATCTATTGTATCACTCATATGAGATAATAATACATTCACAATTCCCATATGAGAACATACTAATACATTATCTGTGAAATTTTTATTTTTAAGGTAATCTGTGAATACCTTAACTCTTTTTCTAACAGATGTCTTATCTTCAGGATATGATAAAGTATTTGATGGTAATAGCGATTTATATGTATTGTTTACATTATAGAATTCTTTTTGTTGTATATTTAATTCAGATTTAGGTTTATCTAGAAATTTAGGATCCCAATATACCTCTTGTAAGCAGTTTTCTACATTAACTTGTAAATCTGTTCTATCTATAAAAGGGTGTATAGTTTGTTGACATCTAATGAAAGGAGAACAAAATACTCGTTTGATATCTAATTTTAATAAAAGGCGTTTAAGACTGGTTCTGGCTGCTTCTTTACCTTTGTCAGTTAATTCAGTATTAAAAGTGCTATCATCCATAGGACGGTGTTCGTGTCTGAGATAATATATTGTCATTTGATATAATATAGATATTAGGTAATAATTTTAAAATAAAAACATATATATTATATGGATACATCGATTGGACTACCAATAGCGATATGTAGTGCTTGTATCGTATCTTCTATATTTTTTTGGTGCACTTATAGATATCAAGTTGAACCTGTTGAAGGTAGAGGTTCTCAAGATAGACTAGAAGCTATACGTGCTCATGAAATTATAAGAGAGATGCGTTTGGATAGAGAACAGGAAAAAGAGGAAGATTTTAAGGACGAGGAACGTGTTGTAATAGATGAACCAGTCTAATATAATTTATTTAATATCATAAAATACTCATGATGTTTAATATTTAAACAGGGCATTGATTACCCATATATACTCTGTAAATAGCATAGTATAATATGTATATTTCACTAAACATAACAGCTAATACGGTAAAAACTATTTTTAATAATAAATTTTCTTTTGAATTACAATTCCAAACTAATGAACCTGCTATTATTGAAAGGATAAGTTTAATAATACAAGCAGAGTAAACTTGAAACCAATGCCAATTATCTTTATTAGATTTATCTTGCATAGGTTGTGAATTCATATTTGGAGGTATATATCCTGTTTTTATTTGACTAACGGGTTCAATTTTTATATCAGATTTATCCATTTATATATGTAAAGATAAATTATTGTTTGAAGAACTGAACTTTGAGGAAAACATAAAATAAATAAAATGGGGCAAATATAACAGCTATATAGGTTTTAATCACTTTAGTAACGTTAGAATCACCTGGAAATTCGTTCCACGCATGATAACCAGCAATTGTTCCTGCCAATAATAAAATAAAAATAAATATTCCTATAAAAATATATAATGCGAATTTCTTAACAGAAATATCAGGTTTTAAGTTAGGATAATCGGGTTGACGATTATATTTAACATCTTTTGAAAATCCATAAGAATCAATATTATCTTCATCATTAGAACTCATATTTAAGATATAAAAATATTTTTATTTATACCATTCATATTTTTCCCTACAACTATGGGATACTTTAAAAGGTGGAGTTATATCTCTATTTCTATAAACAGAATTCATACATACGGCATATGCGTTATATTTAGGTTCTTCATCATTTATAAACTGTTTAAACTGATTTTTTAAGTATAATTTCTTAACACAAAAACAATATTTACAATTTAGCGCCTCGTCTAATAATTCATTTTCTTCATATGATATTTTATTTTGCTTTTTTTTCTCAAGTAAATCAATATATTCATCTTTAGTTATTTTTATAGGAGCTTTCTGGGGTAAAGATTCTGGATTAAATAGCTCATATAAACTGTTTACTAATATATTACACATGCTATCTCTATTATCTCCTATTTTATCTAATAATATTTTAATAGCTTTATTAGAGGTTTTTTTTGATTCTAAAAAATCCATAATTTGATCACATTGCTGTTTGTATGATTCTTTATGGGGTAATCCTAGCATTTTAGATACAGCAGATATATTATAAAGTTTACTTTTATTACGTTTTTCTACCACAATATTAACAGTTTTTTGGAAATTTTCAAATTTTTTATCCATAGTATTAATTTAATATGAGAAATTAATAATATGTTCATTCAGAGGTTAATACTTCTGTTTTAGATTGTTGTGATTTAGTATCAATTGACTCTAATTTTTGATTTACCTTATGTTTGGTTTCCTCAAAAGCAGGTTTAACATATTTCTTATATTGCTTTCCACCTTTTTTAATACCTTCCGCGCCAATTGCTATATAGTCTGCTGTATAATTCAGCACATTTGCGGTAATATATCCAAAAAAAGCTCCAGTATTTTCACATGCTTTATAGAATGTATCTAAATATTGATTCTGTCCACTACTCATTTAAATAGATAAATAAAAATTTATTCTAATTTATTCGAGTTTTTTAAATTTATTATCTATTTCATTTTGTAGTTTTTTTGTAAACTTTTTACTATATTTCTGATACATAAGGCTTAATTTAACTATCTTTTTGAATTCTTTACTATTTAATCCTACATTATACAGTTTTTGTATCATATAGTCCATTTTAGGTTTATCTATAAAAACGCAATAAGCTACTAATAATGATAAGGTTTGAAAATTTCTGATATCTATTTGTAATTGCTTTGATAGCTGATTAATAAACTTAAGATTGTAGTATCTATAATTATATTTAGATACCAATGATGATTTTTCATAACTTGTTTTTGTTAATACTTTTTTAATCTTAGCTTTGTTTAACACTGAATTAGCACCTCCAAGAGACAACACTCCTATATAATCTGCCAATTCCCAATGTCCAAATATGTCACTTTTAATTTCTTGACTACATATGTAATATTCATAAAATTCGGAACATAAATCGAGTTTTTCGGAATATGAATTGGTTGTATTTTGATCTATAAAGTTTATAAAATTTTCATGAACTAGAGAAGGTACAAACACCTGGTCTGCGTAATAACACTTAAGTATTTCTTCTGTTGTAGCTGTTCTATCATTAAATACTATATCAACTGCTTGAAATAATCCAAGATCTATATCTTTATTACCTAATTTATCAATAATACTTAATAATTTAGTATTATCTATGTCTTCTCCATGACTTACATGTCCTGAAATAATTTCTAGCACATATACTGTTCTTCTAAAATCGGATTGGCAGTGGGGAACAATTAATTGTAAAACAACATCAGAAATTCCCAAATTTTCACTATCATTAATTTTTTTTAACAATTTATAAATATCTATATCTGATGGAGGTTGAAATTTAAAATGAATAACCTCTTTAATTACACTTGATAAATTTTTGTCCACACTGTTACAAATACAGATTATAGGGTTTTTATTAATATGTGTATACCTATGTTTTTTTAAGATCTTTTTATTTGCTTTTTTAGCATAAAACTTATTAGTTTCGAAATTAAAAAAATCTATTAAATCACTACTAGTGCATTCCTTTTTATTTTCGATACCATCAATTTCATCCATAATTATTCCGGTTACTAATGATTTATTAAACATCATCTTAATCGACTTTGCATTCAAAATTGAATGGAGTTTATCAGATAATTCCCTAGAAGTTCTTAATTCTGAGGCATTAAATTCGATAGTATCGAAACCTGCTTCTTTCATTAAAATATGTGCTGCTGAAGTTTTACCTATACCGGGGGGGCCAGATATTAATATTGCGTTTTTAAATGTCTTTTGATCAGCTATTTTCTTATTCTTAAAATTACTCAACCATTGTTTTATTTTGATAACATTATCAGTATTTCCTAATATATCTGATGTAGTAGTAGGACGATATTTATCAACCCATTGTAACGTAGGAGTATTATTCATAAAATAAATATATCAAAATATACTTATGTAATTTATTTATAAACATTATTATCAACACAATTTACTACTAAATCTAAAATTTTTAGTTCATTAGTTTTATCAATATAAATTGTGTTTTCGATATCAAGACTATCTATATGACTTTCGGAGATATCATCGAGCCTTTCTATATGTTCTTTATAAGAATCTGGATAAGTTTTCTTAATTCTTTCAATTTGTAAGGTATTATCTACAATTAAACGAATTATGATAAATCCTCCTTCTCGTAATTTAACTTCTTCGTTAGGAAAACGGAGGTCATCGACGATAATATTGTTAGAATTATCTTCTGAAATTTCATTCAATAATTTGTTAACCCAAACGTTAGAATCTATTTCTCGCATTTTTTGGGCAAAATCTTGAAGCAATTTTCTATCTTTATATTTCATATTGAATATTTCTTTACAATATTTCTTTACATTACTTCCAAATGAATAAATTTTAGCATTATATTTAATTGATAAGTGTTTTGCCAGGTATGATTTCCCACTGCATAGTTTACCACAAATAGCAATTTTCATTTTTGATAAATTCATAAAAATAAATATTTAATCAATTTTAATAAATTTAAGCGCATAGATTATCTACACCTTCCCAAGAAGCAGCACATCTTTTTGCCCATCTACATTTTTGGTATTTACCATTTTCACCTTGATAGTGAGGTTTATTAAAGTTTATTTCTCCTTGAGGAGTAGGAAGTCCATTACTTCCTCTTGGACAATGACCAATATTGAATTGGTTTTTACAGTTACCATTTTCGGTTTTAACCCAGTAATCAGGACAAGAGTTTACATTTCTAGGCCATGTTAATTCAGCTTGTTCATCTTTATATTTTTTATATTGGTTGTAATAATAATAGCATAAGCCAATAACTACAACGGCTGTCAATATTTTAGAAAAATTATCCATATATATTAGTATGAGATAATTTAATAGACAGAATTAGAATTAGTTCTGGTTCCAGAATCAGAAATATATTTAGGATGTTCTAATGGAACTGGTAAATTACTAACCTGTTTTCTATATAAAAGGTGCATTTCAATATTAGAAAGAATATTAGGAACACAATAATCTAACACATAATTATTTAATGTATTAACTTGCTCTTGAATATTTGTGTTAAGATTTTTACCATACTGTAAATATATAGATTTCATTACTATTTTTAAATTATTTGGGTCTTGGCCTCCTATTATATGTTTCTTACCTGATTGTATATAGGTATTATACTTAAGTAATTGTTGAACATGAGCTATATTTTTAGATGAAAAGAAATGCTGTTGAACAGGAGTTGATTCATAAATAGCACTTACAGCAGTTCTTCTATATAACTCATTCCCATCATTTCTTTCCTCAAATAAAGGTATATCAGAAGTTCCAATATTATTTCCTTCAATATTTACACGACCATTTCTAATACGAGAATATTCGTCTTGTCTGAGTTTATTATTTTTAACAGTATTCTTAATAAGGTTATTCATTTAATATTATTAAAGATAAATAAATCATTAATAATTTTATTTAATTTAATTCTTAATTATTTGTCGATACTTGACATAGTTACTGTATTGATTGACTTTTCATAATAATCAGTATCTGTAATACCATTAGGATCAACAAAAATCTCAATTTTTTCATCAGACATATTACTCAATTTCCAAGCAGACTTAATAGTGTCTGATGTAATACTCGTGCCATTATTCATATAAGGTGAAACTTTTCTTGCTCTAACTGTTAGTGGAACTCTAAAAGGACTCTTACTCCATTCGGGATAGCTGGTGTTATTTAAATTATTTGGCGATTGATAATCTGGATGTAAATAAACACATACAGCCATTTCTCTAAAGTTGAATTTATCAATATCACTAATATCTACTTGTATACCTGAATCTTTGGAACCCTGATTTCTTATATCAGCCATAGAATTAAATGTTTCGCTTACATTATCTTTAGTTCTCGTAACAGTATGTTCACTTAGTTTCATCCATATTGTTGTTCTATTAATATCATTATCATTATTATTACTAAATGGTGAAAACCCTAATCGTTGCCCATTTCTAGTCTCAGATTCTATTTCATCTTCTCCATTAGCACCATATATTTCTCTAACATATGTAAAATCATCTAGTAATCCATCTGACCAACCAGTTCCTCCACCGTCAGTAGATACAAACCCTCCCATTGGCATTACCTGTAAATCAGACATTAATTTACCGGTTTGTTGTTCTATAGGTATAAATGCTAATCCAATTATATTATTATATTTGTATGGAATACTTACCTCAATTTCAAGCGAAGTATCAGGTTCATATTTACCTAATAATTGAATTCTGAAACAATCTATAGACCAATAACTATAATATCCACTTGAATTCTTACTAGCTGATATCCTTGCTCTCTCATTGTATCCAGAACCAGATTGTCTTTCAGTTCCACCACTAAGAAGACTTGCTGTTGTAAAGTTATTCGCTCTCTTAAGGTATATATTTTTAATCATTTTTCTGTAATGTATATCTGAATTTGAACCAATACTTATAGCAGACGAAGTAGAATTTCTTTTAGGATGATCTTCTAATATTACTAATCTATTAGGATATTCATCACTCAAATACATTTCTTTCCACCAATCACTTGTATTCAAAGGAGAATTACCTGAATTTCCTATAGTCGATGTATTTATAGTTTTAGCATACCCATAATAGTCGATAATAGGCATCTTAGTCATCTCGGCAAATGAAGGGAGTCCTGAATTATCAAGAATAAGATTTATATCACCTTTTTCTTCTGTATAATCCCATAATATTTCAACTTCAATAGGTAAATTAGATATCTCAGAATTCATTTGCGAATTATTAGAGTTTCTAACTGATGGTAATATAATATTATCAGGAACTTTAACACCCCATAATACAGTTGACAAATAATCATCCTTGCCTGTTCCTAATGGCCATAATCCTACATTATCAACCATATAATATTTATGTGTTGTGTTATTAATTCTTACCTCAAATTCTAATTCAATTGTATCACCTGCTTCCACATAATAATCGTTTCTTTTATCAGGAGCTATATGCCATTCATTAATAGAACTATTATTATTAAATTTGGGGAAATTATTTAAGTTTAATATAGCTTTTTTAATTTCAATAACCCTTTCTTTAATACCAAGATTATATGTCGTCTTTTTTGTGGTATCACTGAAAGGGAATGAAGTGAAATCCCATCTAATAAATCTACAGTTTTCATCAATTATCGTATGGTCCAAATCTTCAACGTTGAGTGTTGAGAAGCCACTAAAGTATATACCCAATAATTTATTATGTAAATTATACATTTCAACACCACTACCTTTTGAAAATAATTCATTACCTTCTAAAAAGTTATTCAATTCTTCTTTATTAAATCCATATATTATATTTAGTAATTTTGTTTTCACGTCAGAAGAAGGGATATCTATTTTAAGGAATATATTTCTAGAAGATGAAAATTCATTTAGTAGTGTATTTAAATAACTATGTAACGATTCAATTGCCTCTACTAATTCTAATTTATTTTTCATATATATTTCAGAACTTGATAAAAATGGTTTTCTAATCATATATGCTTTCTTTGGATGTTCATTACCTGATGTTCCCCAAGTATTACTTCCTGTTCCATCGGTATATAGTGGATACTCCTTTTCAATAAAATCCACATTTGATACATTTGGTTGGGATTTATTTTTATATAATTCTTGAAATAAGTCATACATACTCATTTGCCATAATTTTTCAATTTCAACTTGTCTCTCTTTCATGATATTATCACTTATTCCTTGTCTATATTGAGTCCAATTATGCTGTAAGCTCATGAATCTAGATGATTTTTTAATAATATTATCTTTATTATCTCTTGTGTTGAGTTTATTAATTTTTAAACCCACAAAAGTTCCTATACTGGCATCTTTATATTCTCTACCGTTTTTATTTTGACTAACTGTTTTCTTATAAATAAATGCCGATGAACCACCTAATTTGAATTTGAATCCTGCTATTCTACCAGTCTTTTTACAGAATATTTTACAAGTTTTTTCATTTAAAATAGCTTTATGTGTAAATGCTAATGGACTTTCATGGGCAAAACTACTTACATCATGGGTTTTAATTTCACCTTCTGTATTAGGATTTTGAGATTCCCCATCATCATCATACTCCATTGTGAAAACACTTGTATTATACGAAGTACTATCTTTGTATTTTGTCTCTGGAGGAGAATGAGAGGATGACACATACGTAAAACTTTCTACTTGATTATCTTTATTATCAATAGATCGTATTCTAGATGTTAAATCTTCATTATGATAAAATGAACCAAGATTATGAGTATTAGTAGTATATAACCACCCATCCCTTATCTGATCTGTATAACCTATATCTTTAGCAAAAGAACTATATGGAACTCCAGTCCATAAGAATGATTTTGGATTACTTGGTGTAATAGGATTTCTACCGTTTATTGATAGTGATGAAATTTTTGTCTTAGTAGAAGGATCATATGTTTGAATTGATTTAGCAAAATTGCCTTGAATACTCCAGGTAGCATTTGTATTAAGTCTATTTGGAAAATATAAGTTTTCTAATAGACCGCTTGGACTTAAGTTACTATCATCAACATATCTTCCATATGCTGAACCAGTGGAATCTGTATAAACTCTTTCAGCAGATATACCAGATATAGAATTAGCATAAAATTGATTAGCCATGTTATATGTTACAGAGCTAAAAACATAACCAGATTCGTTATAATCTGTAGACGATATTATATTACTCAAAACTTGACGTGATCTACCATTTGCTAGTTGGGCTACATGTCCCGGGTCAAAATATTTTATATCGTATTCATTAATAAAAGGTATAGGATTTGTAGTAAATACATGATTATAAAATCCTGAATGAGTAGTTTGTGCGTTTGAATAATCAATTATACCTGATGAACTTGTTCTGGTAGAAGTTATTCTTCTCCCGTTCTGAATACTACCTAACAATCCTAGTTTATTTCTTATATTTTGGTTGTTTTTCCAATCATTTATAATTCCATAATTAGTTAAATAATACATTCTGGCTTTATTTCTATCTATAGCTGTTTGAGCATTGGGTAATGTGGCTAAGAATTCATTATTATAATCATTAGTTAAATCATTTGCTAACTCCATATCATCAATTTCACTACTTGAAAACCTTGTAGATTGATGTTGTATTGTATCTTTTACTAAATTAAATGGCGAATTACCTAATAATTCGTGAACAGAACTTATTATTGAAGTGCTACCGGTATCCGATATTATATATGTTGTATCATCAACATTGTTTTGTATTGTATGACTACTAATACTAGAATTATATGATTGTTGAGAATTACTTATATTATTAGTTGGAATATTTTGCAGTAAATTAGATGTGTTATAGTCACTATTCAACACATCATTATGGTATTTTATGTTATATGGTGTTGATTCATAATTAACATCTGTATCAATTAATCCCGGTTCAATAATAATTTTAGATAATGAATCATAATCATATCTCATTGTAATGTAATTATTTGCGTTACCTTGTTCTGTTAATTGCAGTTTAAATGTATCGGTAATTTGTTCTACTTTTAAAGTATTTGAGATTGTAACGTTTGAATTAACAGAAAGATCGTTATTGAGATCAGTGCGCCCGTCTACTGTAAGACCACCTTTTATATTATTATACATACCCGATATAGCATTTTGAGGTTGTATTAATAAGTATCCATTTACCGCAACTGCTTGATAATCATTATTTACTTCTAAAAGTGCTTTATTAGTAACTACATCTTTACCTATAACAAATTTATCATCTAATGGTCTATATTCGAATACTCTATTTACATCGTTTACCCAATAATCTTCCCAATTAGATTCAATCGTATTTTTACTTTTTTTATATTTTAATGAAAATACTTCATCTATAACTTCATTGTTATTAATATGATCACTTGTAACACTGTGATGATTCATATCGAATTTATATGCGGTTCTATCCAATAAATCATTCTTGAATTCTAACGAACCTCTTAATTTAAATCTAACACCTTGTCTTGATGCTAATATTCTATGAGTATCTAATCCATCATTGGCATAAAATTGATTATTACCTACACCTGATTTATCTATAGTATACTTATTAAAACCAGATGTAGTGTTTTTATCTATAAAATATAAATCATGATTATTACCATAATATTCAAATAATGATAGTTTAATAGGTTTAACTGAAGGTGCTTTATTATTTGCGATGTCCTTGAAATAATTCTTTACCATTAAACTACTCTCATTTTTACCTAATACTGATATCAAATTATAGGAGTGTTTGCTATTAAAAGTTTCAACACCATTTACTTTGTCTGTAACAGCAGAGGCATATAATTTATCAAATTGATCATTCTCAGATTGATCATTCTCAGATGAATAATTTTCATCAATCCAGAATTTTATATTTAATTTACTATTATCTTCTGATTTATGGATAATTCGTCCCGAAATTCTTCCAAGATATAAATCATCATCTTTAAATTCATCTCTTATGATAAAATTGTTATTTGAAGATATTGTTACATCTCCATTTTCAATATCAGTAAATAATATTGAGTCGCTAAAATCATAATACTGCTGAGCATTTAAGTAAGGTAAAGAATTCCAAGTATTAAGATAGAAATTACTTACATTAATACTATCATTATTCCATAATTGTGAATCATATGTAACATTATCATTAGATGTATTAATTTTAACTATATCTGTATTCACGTCAATTGTCGATAATTGATTATCGAACCTCCGTTTTATATTAATATTTGTCCCGTTGATATTAAGTAATGCTCCACTGTGATTTTCAATTGTTATATCTCTATCCTCATTATAGATATCTAACCCTTTTCCAATAACGGATTTTAATTCTTTACCAAATAATACACTGTCATTATTTACCTCCATTATTACTTCCGGATTATTGTATGTTAATTCTTTTCTGAGATACTCATTTCCAAAGGTTTTTGTTCCATATTTATCAGAAGAATCTAAAGCACCACCTGAAGGGAACGATGAACTTGGGTTTGAACTAGTAGTTGGCTGAAGATCTGATATATTCCATTTGTGTTTGTTATCAACAGTTAAGAATTGATATTTCTGTGATTCACCGCTATTCAGTAAAAATTTACCTTTAGCTTCACTAGGTTGAAGTGAAAATTCCATATCTCTTGAATCTATTGTAACTTTTCTTTGATTAGATATCTCAAATGTAGGAAGTAATTGCTCATATAACCCTCCAATGGTATCATTATACCATGGTTTAGATGAATCATTCCAAGTAGAGTCACCGTAAATTCCTGTTCCTAAGGGATTTGTGCTTGATGTATTTGACATATACGAAGTCATAAATGCTGATAAATGATAGTTGCCTTCACCTAATGCTCCACTTCCTGTTAGATCTTCTAAGAATAAACTACTATAAGCATATGGTCTTATTTTGGTGCTGCCTTTATTATTAAATAATCCAGAAACCCCTTCAATATTAACATCTCCAAAAGCATATATTGAACCTGAATTTAATCTTTTAGTTACTTGTTGAGATGTTTGGTTATTATACTTGAATATATCTTCTTTCCAATTAACAGGTATTTTAGGATTATTATATAATCCTGTATCTACATTTAAATTACCAGAATTTATTCTGTTAAGAACTAACAAAGCAGGTCCTACACCAGATGTATTTTTAGTTCCATTTTGAACATCTGAAATTTTATCCCAACCACCAATATATGTAGTTCCATTTATAAATACATTGTTATGAATTCGCAGATCGTCATTTAGCCTAAATCTTTCTGTTTCTAGTTCTTCTGCAATATATACATTATCTTCAAAATTAGCTCGACCATTAACACTTAAAATACCAACAAGATGTGTATCAGTTCTCACACTCAAATTACGATCAATATAAGTGCTATTTGATATACTCAGATTACCATCTGAGATATTGCCTGTTCCAATATAAACATTTCTATTCAAATTTGTATCTCCACTAACACTTAGTGTATCATATACTTTTACATCTGAACGTGCTCTTAATGTTTTTGCGATATCAACTTGTCTATTTACTGCCAGATTTTCGAATATTTGAGTATCCATACATGCTATAGTCAAGAAGTTAGGATCTCTTTCGATAAAAGTCGAACTATTTAATAAAGTTGAATCATTTTTTTCGGAGGCAAATACAATTGATTTATTAGCTGTAAAAAGGGCATCATCAATATCTATTTCATCATCGAATTTAGTTAAATTTTTATACTTATCAACTAATAAATTAGTGAGCGAATAATCAGTTCCATTTTCAAATGAACCACTGAAAAATTTAGCACCGTTACCCTCTTGTTGAAAGGCATATAATTTTGTTCTTGCTCCAAATCCATGGTTATCTTCAATCTGAAGTATTCTATTAGGGAATGCCTTACTTAAAATTTTCTGCACATCTTCGCCAAAAACTGAATCATTATATTCAATACTATTGGTAAGTATATCAATTTTAACATCGGAAACACTATTTTTAATTGAGTATTCATTAGAATTATGATTATATTTATAGTTTATATATGATTTGTAATCTTTACCAGAATCGATAGTATTTGATAAGAATTGGTCTATATCTGACTTTACCAATAAATTTCCATTTGTCACCCCAATAATATCTAAATTTCTACCTGCTAATAATTTATCAGATGAACTGTTAAACTCCGCTAAATTAATAAGTGCATATTCAACCTCCCGATATTTTATAGACAATATTGTAGGGACCAAAACGCTACCAGCTACATCAAGGTTAACGCTTTCATCACTTATTGAATATATGCTATAATCGCTTAGATTAGTTGCTACTTTAGGTATCTCATATCCTAATACATATAGAGTGTCTATTTCTATTTCATCACCAGAAAAAACAAATAGGTATCTAACTTTAATAACAGTATGATAGACTTCAATTAACTTGTTATCTACTTGCTTTGTCTCAATATAATCAGATTTTAGTTGTAATATTTTAGAATTTCTACATTCTATTGGAGAATTATATACCTTTTGGTTAGGATTAGTATCATCTATAAGATATATCAGATTTTCTATATTATCTTTTATATTATCTAATCCATTATATGTTTTAACAGCTGATTCGAATAAACCTTTAGTGCTAAAAAATATTGAATTATTATCTCCAAATTGGCCTACTTTTCTATTACTGGAAAGTAGTGTTCCATTTTGCCATTGATTAATCGTTGTGCTTGAAGAGGAATTACCAAGTAAATCTATACCGAATTTAATACTAAATGTATTATTTTCTATAAGTTGCTGTATAGATAAATTTTTACCCATTTCGTTTGCGTAATTATTACCTTGTTCTTCATAAATTGCTTCCATTTTATCATCAAGTTTATTAGGACCTAAATCGTAGAATAATACTTCAGCTTCTTCATAATCGATAGATAATACATTAAATTTTTCTTTTGATTGAACTAATAAACAATTCTTTTTCCAAAGTGTTCCTTCTTTACCATAGGCTTCGTCTGTTTTTTCTGATTGAACAGCAGTTTTATATAATATTGGTAATCCTCTATCAGATTTATATGGTGTATTAATAGTATCTATATAGAGTTTCTTATTGTTTTCGGTTAATTCTTCTACTTCAGAATAATATTTTTTCGTATTTAGTGTCATATCTCTGAATAAGATATTATTATTTAATCTAAATCCTCTATGATAGGATGTATCCTCTTTAAAAGATACATTAATCAATTCAGGCGGTGTAGCTCCATTTTTAAATTTAACTACTTCATTAGTTATATCACCATTTATATCATTTATCAAATCATGAATAGTATATTTTTCATTTGATAAAGTATTATTAGGTATATAAAATAGTGGTGTTATTCCAAATTTATTATCATATTTACAGAATAATAATATAGTCATTGAATGTGATCTGTAATGATTATGATTTTGATTTTTAGCATTTATTGCCTCGGATGATGATATTCTGTTTCTAATTGATACAGCAATTGTCAAGTATTCTAAAACTTTATACTCATCAGGTATAATACCAGCAGAAATAATAGATGTTTTTTCTCCGAATTGTTTATACGGCTGTTCTTGTATTAGACCAGGTGTGTTAGAATCGGCATAAAATCCTATTTCATCAAAAACTGTATATCCAGGATATTCATCATTTATATCAAAATCGTTGGCAGCCCCTTGTTGAGGTCTTATCAATGCCCAATCATATGTTCCAAAAACATTATCTATATGTGCGCGTGTATATGGTGTTAATGTTTCTACACACACATTTTCTTCATTGCTCCCATTGACTAGCGCAATTCCTATACAATCTAAATTTTCAGCAGATAAACTTACAGGCATTAATAATCTATCATTTAGATTATAAACTATACTACTATCATCTTCATCTGTTAGAGCATAGACATTGTTCGTCGGAGAAACAAGAGACATTTGTTGAACAAGAAGAGTTTTGAACATTTTTATTATATCACCATAATCTCTATTTTTTTTACTTTCAACCTTTACACTATTATATGAGTAACTAATTATAACATTTGTTGAATTGTAATCTACTACTGTCAAAACATTATCATTGTTAACCAGTTTTTCGGGTAGTTTGTTTACATCAGGATTAATTACCATAATTCTATTATTGGAACGTTTATATACATCTTCTTTCGAAAATTCATATTTATTTGGATATTCAACATTATCAACAAAATCTATAAATTCTACGTTCAACTTATTTGATAAAATATCTACATTATTGAACATAGTGGTGTTATTAACAATATTTATAGGATTTCTATTAATAGTTATATCTTCCTTGCTTGTATCCATATTTACCGAAATAATTTCAGTATCTAATACATTCTCATACCATTTAATATCGGAACTATAATTTTCGACCATTCCCTCCAAATTTTTAGAGTAATTTGTAAATGAAAAATATACATTATCTAGATATTCAGGATTAACGGTATCATCTAAAAAGTATGATTTAGTGTTGTCATGGAAACCTATTATATTATCCGATGTAGTTAATAGATTATTTATATTACTAAATGAATTAAATATTTCTGTTCCATCATAATTAGAATGAGATGATATTAAATTAGCATTAAGCTTTATGTTAGAATATATAGTCTCTCTTTGAGGTAGATTTTTACCTGTTGTATTTATTAATGGTTCAATACGATTTACTTTTAATTTTTCTCTGGCATTAACTATATCACTAAAAAAATTACCATTGACATCTAAAGTAAATGTATTACCTATTTTTGCCGTTCCAATTGACATATTTTCAAAACGATGCCATGTATTATTTCCCACTGTGAGATCCGCTATTATACGTGCTCCCAACGGATTGCCAGAGGCATTGGTGGTTTGTGGAGGTAAATTATAAGGAGGAGATGTTTCTGGACCTTCTAAAATAATATTTGTCGAATTCCATGGAAAATTAACATTATCCGACCAAATATCTATTTTTGTATTCAGAGGTAAACCAATCTCCACATCACTATACATATTTACTACATTATCCATGTTTACTACATCATTCATGTTTACTGGACTCATAAAAGTTGATAGACCGTCTACTTTCATTCCACTAAACGGATATAAAGTTCCATAAATATTTAAATCATTGTTAACTAAAGTGACACCTTGAAAAGTTGTCTCTCCAGAAACACTCAATGAATCTGTATATGTTAGTCCTTGGACACTCAATGAACCTCCAATTATTAAATCATCGGAAACTTCTAAATTCTTATTTATCAACACATTATCAGCTACATTAAGGTCTTTGTTAATAAATACATTATCATCGACTATTACCTCGCCTGTTACACTGAGATTTTTACCAATAAAAAGATTATCGTTAAAATTACTAACACCATCTATACTCAAGCGTCCACCTTCAAGTTTTATTTCATCTATAACGCGTAATGTATTTGCCTCTATTAGGTTACCATACACATTATTTTGACTTGATAGTGAGTCGTTAACTCCAACATCACCTTTTAGATTACCAGTAACTATTATATTTTCAGTTACATTGAGATCTTTTGATATAAATACATTATCTAATAGGAATGTTTCTCCTTGATTATAAATTGTAGATGCGCCTACACTTAATGATCCAACATAAGCAAATCCATCAACTGATAAAGTTCCATCTATTTTCACATTATTGGTAGTAAATATATGACCTACGTTAAGATTTAAAGCGTCTACATTGTTACCTACGGTTATGTTTTTAGATACACTAAGGTTATTATTAAACCATACATTATCACTTACAGAAAGTGTGCTATCAACTTCTAAATGTCTATCAATATGTAAATAGTTTTCAATATGAACTTGGTCATTGATTATGGTTTTATTAATTTCATTAATATTATCGATGTAAAGACTGCCAGATATAGATAAATTACCTTTAAGTTTAGTTAATCCGTTCACAATTAGATCATCCATAGTGGTTCCACCAGTAATTAATAAATTGTTACCAACTGTTAAATCCCCAGTTACACTTAAATTATTATCCATGATTACTTTTGCATTTTCTCCAAAATATGTGGCATTTGTCACACTTAGTTCATCTAATTTCAATAGCGCGTTAACTTGTGTTGTATTTCCGAATAATGATTCACCCGTTACGTTAAGATCACCACCTATATTTAAATCTTCGTTAATACTTAGGTTTTTATTTAACCAAACATTATCAAATACACTTAATTCATCCTTAAGTTTAGTTAATCCATTTACAGTTAAGGATTGTCCTATAGTCACATGGTCATCTATATTAAGATTGTTATCAATTTGAACATTATTTTTAACATGTAATACATTACCTATAGTAGCATTATTATTAACATTTAAATTTTCAATAGTCATACCATTTTCAACATCGATTGTATGAACAAATAATTCATTGGCATATACATTATCTTGTTGATCTAATGCTGTTATTGTAGATGGAACACCAATATCACCAAATACTCTTGTAACAGATAAATCACCTGCTACAATTATATCATCTCCCACGCTCAAATAATTATTAATTTGGACATTGTTTTGAATAGTAGCGTTATTTGTTACTGTAAGATCAGTAAGAACCATTGATGTTGGACCTATAAGTTCAGCAACATGAACTTGATTTGCGTATACATTATCTTGTAAAGTTAAGTCTGATTCATTTTTGTCACCAACATCACCATCTAAATATCCTGTTAAAGTAATATTTGATGCATTAATATTGCCTGTAGTTTGAATAGCACCTGAACCGGCATCTAGTGATGTAACTGTAGCAGCACCAGATAAGAGTGATCCAGTTGTTTGAATAGCACCTGAACCGGCATCTAGTGATGTAACTGTAGCAGCACCAGATGAGAGTGATCCAGTTGTTTGAATAACACCTGAACCAGCATCTAATGATGTAACTGTAGCAGCACCAGATGAGAGTGATCCAGTTGTTTGAATAGCACCTGAACCAGCATCTAATGATGTAACTGTAGCAGCACCAGATGAGAGTGATCCAGTTGTTTGAATAGCACCTGAACCAGCATCTAATGATGTAACTGTAGCAGCGCCAGATGAGAGTGATCCAGTTGTTTGAATAGCACCTGAACCAGCATCTAATGATGTAACTGTAGCAGCAC
>Ga0222717_10001080_pt1 | contig 22717 bp, 25 predicted proteins | sample C33_18DmetaG_FD_165053 | JGI IMG/M metagenome (GOLD analysis project Ga0222717, IMG submission 165053) | Estuarine water microbial communities from San Francisco Bay, California, United States - C33_18D | ecosystem: Environmental > Aquatic > Marine > Unclassified | place: USA: California... | reverse complement strand
AGGGCTTGACTTGGTAATGCCTTTGATAATTGTCTTTTCCAATAGGTAATGAAAATTGCTCAATTTTACCATCCTTTCCAATCATCATTTCCATAAAATCGGGGTCATCAACATCAATATCTTCTGTTCCGATACCCACCATCATAGAACCATCGTCAAAATTACGGCTACCGACCATCAATTTTTCACCATCCATCTGTGCATTGAAGGATTCAGCATTCTTTGTTCCACATCCACAACCATGACCTTCTGCGGATTTACAATCGGCACAAAAGGATTCTGCTCCGAAACCATGTTGAGCAAAAACATCTGCCTTTACTGTTTTTGGCAAACACTTTCTTCCTTCAAACTCTCCATAGATAATGTTCCTCAACGACCCACCCTTTGAAGCGACCTGCTTCCCATCGGTGATGGTTGCTTCCACATTTTCTTTCAAAGAAGGACAATACATTCGCATAGTCGTCATGTTCATCTATTATCGTTGCGACTATTTAATAAATCATGTTGAAATCAACATGAAATGAACATTAAAAAAGGTTGTCGTGAGGCTTATGAACAGGTCTAAAATTGACGGCTTCTTGGCCGAAAGCAGATATGTTCCCTCCGAAAAGAGAGGGTTCGTGAGAAGAAGATAATTCTCCATCCAAGTAATCAAACCTGTAATCGTTTTTCTGCGATTCTGCGGCCTTCTGTTCTGCCTCTTGTGCCTTTTCTTCGGTTTCTTCTAAAGCGGTTTCAGCCTCATCAAGAATGCGCTCATATTTTACCATTGTTTCTTGAGCCTTCATGCCTCGATTTAGACGGCCAATCGAATATCCGAGAGGGAGGAATCCTCCCACCATGAGGATAATGGAAGTGTAACCATCAAACATCATCCCATCGTTCTTTACACGGTCATATCCAACAATTCCAAAGGTGGCGGCGGCAACACAAAATGGAAGAATGGTTAAACTCTCACGACTTTCTTCTTGAAATGGTGTTTTAACCACATCTTCGTCTTCGGAAGATTCATCATCTTCGCCCGATAAGATTTTATCTCGCAATTCAGCGAAATCAAATAGTGAACCCATGATAATCACTTGTCGGCTTTACTATTTAAAAACGCTTCAAACCTTCTTGTAGTGTGTCTTGTGCCGTCTTGATGAAGCGTTGTGCTTGAGCGATAATCTCTTGTTGCCTCTCTATTCGGGCATTCATGGTATTTTCAAATTCCTGTTTAGCGTCTGCCTTTAGAGAAGCAGGAACGGAGATTTCAATACCTCTTTCATTAACCATTTTCGTCGCAATATGGCTATAAAGGGCTTGTTTTTGAATCTGCGGTTCTCCATTTTCAAGCCCAACAACAGGGAAATTATCAATTATGAAGGTAAATCGGTTTCCTATTTGGACAGGAAGATTTAGAATATCGGAAAGATAAGTCCCAATTAGTTCAATCTTTTGATTGTTATCAAGATTTGGCCCGTAATTGGAAAATAATGCCTCTAATTCCTTTTTGAGCATATCGTCTTGGTCGGATTTAATACGGTTTTCCATACGCCCCTTTTTGCCTCCTTTACGAATGTTCTCTTTTTCCATATCTTCAATTTTCTTTGTAAGTCGTTGTGCGGAATCTTCCACTAAATCGTCAAATTCTGCTTGATTGAATTGAGAAAACAAATCGGTGTCCCAAACAACTGCTGACCTATCTGCTCCTTTCGGTGCAGGAACTTCGTCTTTATCACGCCCAAAGCGAACAGAATAATATTTTTCATCTTCTTTCTCGGCTATGCTTTTAATTTGAGGATTCGCTTTGAAGAATTGATTGTAGCCTAAAATGTCGGCATAAAGGCCGACATAATTGGAAGTAACCATCCAATTTCTCAAATCTGTTATTTCTTGTTTATTTACTATCAACTCATCCCTTCGTGCATATTGGGAATTTAAAAGTGATGGGGCATAAACATAAGATGGATTGTTTTCCATGCCCTCTAATACACGATTCACATTAAATATGTGAACTTCCCCGTAACCTCTTCCCGTAATCGTTTGAAGAATGATTTTCAATGAAGTATCTTCCGTAATTGGCATAAGGGAAAAATTGTAAGATTCATTTCTAAATCTTGGAAGAACTTGTTTCATTTTCAAAACCGCTTCTTTAAAATCTTCAACGGTTTTAGTTCCTTCATTTGTGTTCAAAAAATCCGTTTGCGATAATGGACCTCCATTTTTCTTTTCTATTTCAGTTATGGAGTCCTTTAAATTTGAAACTGCTCTAAAAAGAATGCCTCTCACTATCTTTATTTGATTTTTATAGGTGGATGCAAAAGCCCTACGATATGCTCCATCTATCTCATTTAACATCAAACAATAAGTAGAATATTGGCGATACCCCATACCACTAAAGAGAGGATTGTAAAAAAGGGAATGTAATTCTTGGTTTGGTGTGTTAGAACCTTTGTCGGTCAAGATTTCATTTCTTCGCTCATACCATATTTTACTATTGTTCCACCTCAAATCTGCTTGATTAATCCTGTTCTCACGAAGAGCAATCGCCCTCTTTCCTTGCGCCATAAATGTTTCGGAGGCGAAACTTGACTTAAAGTTTTTGGTGGTAATCAATCCTGCCCCTACAAGAGCGACAAGTGCGGCCAATCCCGTTTTATTCATTTCCAATTCCTCTTCCCGAATAGTTTTGCCCGAAAGAGGCGTTGGTGTATGCGGCGGCATTCATCCAAGAAGCCCCATCCATAAGAGAGGAAAGGTGGTTTTCTGCACCGCCCATTGGGTATGCAGTTTGTCCGGGGTATGAACCGAAGCCCGATACAGGCGAAGCAAGCGGAGTCACAACAGGAATGTCCGTGCCTCCCGAATTGATAGGTATTTGGTAAATACGGTTTCCACCGATTACTACATCGCCGTTGGTGTTGTCACCTTCTGCGGCCATGCCGATTTTAGAACGAATTTGAGAAAAACCGTCTTTAATTTCATCATCAAAAATAAGGTAAATAGCAACGGCGGCGATTCCACCTACAATCATTTTCTTCATATCCATAATTATTCACCTTTTCCCACCATACTTCCAAGCAAAGCCGTCAAACTTGCTCCGACAACACCAAACAAAGCCGCACCCGTAAGCAATCCTGCACTTAGTTTCGCACCCGTAGTGAATGGCTTCTCAAGGGCGTAGTCTGCCTCGTATTCAGCCCTCATTTGTCCAAAGTCGTTTCCTTCACCGACAAGGCCGAAAGAAGTGTCTTCTTCCGCATGAAGAGGCGTTCCGTTGAATCCAAAGGTTTGTTGTCCAACAACATTTCCATCGCCTTCGGGCATAAATTCACTTCGCTTCACAAAGGTAAAGGTTTCGTTGCCGCACTTCTTACACTTGGTAATGTCGTCCACGGGGTTTCGGTTCCAATGCTTACACTTTGAACAAGCGTAAAGACCTTCATGTTCAGCATTATGTGTAATAATTCTTCCGTTTCGTCGTCGGGCATACATTCTGCCGTTTTTATCCTTTCCAAACATTGATTTGGATTCAGCATTAAATCCTTTACTTACACACCTAAGACATGACCCCGTAGTAATATCCATCTTATGTGCCGCCTCCCATGTCCCACAAATCGCACAGTTCATATCTTCAGCATTATGTGTAATAATTCTTCCGTTTCGTCGTCGGGCATACATTCTGCCGTTTTTATCCTTTCCAAACATTGATTTTGATTCGGCAGAAAAGTTTGCATTCGTAGGTTCTGTTGCAGGTGTGCTTCCTTCGGCTTCTTCGCTCGGAGCATAAGTCGCCATATCGCCACCTTCGGAATAAAATTGAGCAACCCCTCTTCCAAGTGGAGCAGGAACTACTACGGATTCAACAGGATTAATTTCTTCGGCGGCAGAACAACCACAGGTATTGCACATAAAAATACTTTGTCCTTTCCGCTATTTAAAGAATCACAATCAATTGTGCATCTCATAGCGTTCTTCCTTTTCTGCGTGGAATTTATATTTGGAACGATTCTCTTTCATTTGTTCAGCCTTCTTGAACAAAAGTTTGTTTTTTAGTTTGAAATTCTCATCATAATTATTTTCTTCCAATCCTTCCATGTATGCCATCATTACAATTTCTTTCAAGTGTGCGCCCGACATTCCTTCCGTGATTTTAATCAATTTAGAAAAGGAAATTTTTTCGTGATTAATGTTTTTCAAATATCGGTTGAAAATTGTTTCACGAAGCGTTTCATCGGGCAATCCGAAATCAATTCGCACATCAAATCTTCCCGGTCTGTCCACAAGAGCCTTATCTAAATGTTGTGGATAATTTGTTGTAGCAATTGTAATCACTTGCTCATTCTTTTCAATTCCTGCAAGACAATTCAAAAACTCTCCTAAGAGGGGGTGGTCGCCCCCGTATTGTTCCCTATCTCCTGCTCCAAGCGTGTCAATATCCTCAACAACAATGATTGAAGGAGAAAGAGAGCGAGCCAAATTATACATATCGGAAATATCGCCTCGGTTGGAAACACTTTCGGAAGTAATGTAAATAAATGTGCATTCCGTTTGCGACATAATGGTGTTGCATAACAAGGTCTTACCTGTTCCGGGGGGGCCGACAACCAATATGCCACGACTCAAAGGCAGTTCACGGGATTTGAATTTCTCCATGTTTTCAACAAACTTTGTAATGTTTCGGTCAATCTTTTTTCGCTGATGTTCTGTCAAAATAATGTCTTCCCAATTCTTTTCATCGTATTTCAAAAACTCCATTTTTGAGTTAAACGAAGAATTTTTCAGTATTCCTTTTGTGTGATGATGTTTCATAAAAGGCTCCATGAAATCCGAAGGAGAACAAACAGACGAATCGTAAGAAATTCGCACTTCAATATTTAATCCTTCAACGGGATTTAATGTCAAAACAAATTTCATCCCGTCTTTGTTTTCAAGATAATAAGTTCCTTTGATAACAACAGATTCCTTTCCGTGAGGATAATCTAAATTCTTTTTTACTACTGCTGAATGATTTGTCCCTCTTCGGTTGTAATTCGTTAAACGAAAACCCTCATATTCGGAATGTATAAATTGATTTAAGTCGTAAAGGAGCGAAGGAACATGATTTTCTTCCCACCATTCGTATTCCTCATCTTCATTACCAAGAGAAACGCCTAAAAATTCAGCAGTTTCTTCTCCAAAAATGGTTTTTCTATTTTCTGCTCCGTGAGCCGCTTCTTGTAAAAACTCCACTATTTTATCACGATTAAAAGGAATTTCGCAATCACCAATAGGGGTCTTAATGACAAATGTTTCGCTATCGGCTTCGCTCATGTTATTTGTTTGTTGAATCGCTTATTTATATGTTGAAAATTTGTGTGCGGTTTAATCCTTCAACAGTTTTTAAAATGGATAACCATTCTTCCTCGCCTACTTCTTTCGGTTTATCTTGTTCGGAGGGAAAAGGATGAATCTCCATAAATAAATCGGAATTTGCATCAAAAACAGATTCTATGTCTTGAGAGAAAGCAGGAGATTGAGAACCACGATTCGTGGTATTGTTTTCTCCAATTGTGTGATATGCCGAAACCATCATAACAGGTTTAAATTCCTTTAGAGAATCCGTCTTTCGTGGGTCGCCACACATCCTCATCCAACATTCGGTATCTTCAAGAATAGAAAACCGTTCATCAAACCCACCCACTTCTTCAAACGCATTTCTTTTTACGCAAGTGCTTGTCGGTGCAGGGGGGTGTCCAAAGAACCAATAGTAAGCAAGATGGGGATGATTTAAAATGAAATCATAAGGTTCGTAATGCCCATACAATCGTTCCATCTCATAAACTTCCCCTGTTTTATACGATTCTAAACGATAATGCGTATCACAAACAGATGAGAAAATAACGGTTGATTCGGAAGCAGATTTAATTTCTTTCGCCATTTCTTCTAAATGATACGAATACCATTTGTCGTCACCGTCTAAAAATGCGAGATAAGGTTGCTTTCCGAAAGAAACGGCTTGGTTTCTTGCCCCTCCAACCCGTTTGTAGTGTTCGTTGTCTTGTTCAATATAATTGAACTCATAACTCGCCACAAGAGATTTCGTTTCTTTGCTTGGTTTTCCATCACACACCCATACTGTGTATTCGGAAAAAGATTGTTCTTGGACAGAATCAAAACAAGCAATCAACAAGTTCTCTTGAACATTGTAAATTGGAATGATTACATCAAACATGACCGTTATTTCTTCTAACACATATTTATATCCGTTGAACAAATCAAGAACCATAACTTTTGCGGAAAATGGGTGTGGAATGGGTTAATGTGGTGCATTACTTCAATCAACACTTCCAAAGGAAGGCAGACCGTTGATGAGGCACTACAATTTCCCGAAACCGTCCCAAAGTCCGAAGACCTTTTGGAGTCTTGCATCGGTTTATCGCAATCGTAAGCAGATTCCCTTGTTGGTCGGCTTGAAACCTTTAGCCTTTCGGCTATGGCTACGCCTTCCGTGAAGGTTCACGACCTATTCCGTTCTCAACCTGCTTAGGCTTCAAGCCATAGCGGATTGAGATTGGATAAGGGTTCGCTTGTACCAATCGACATTTCCGGGGTTGATGCTGATTCCCATCTCCAACAGTTTGTTGGCGATGAGGGCATCGGGACCGTCGTAAAGTGTGTACTTCACGAAGCACTGCACATTCGCAAACTCTTCCGAGTTATAGAAAGAAACCAAAACATCGAACACTTGACCCGGAAGAACATAAACATCGGGGTAAAGGCTGAACGAAGGTTGGAAATTCAGTGAGCGTGGGTAAGGCGAAGCAGTACCCGGAATACCATCGTTTCCAACATTGTCGGGGTCGAGGAAATAGTCTGTGGTGTTGATACGGACTTGCACATAGGCTCTTGGCCCTGCAACACCGTTTGAAACGGTAAGTCCACGGTAGTCTGCGGTATCAAGACCCGACACGAAGGCCGAGGGGGTCACGGCGACATCTTCAATGACGACGAATTGTGTGGCGGTTGTTTCTGCGGGCTTGGTGATGTTGTTACCATAGCCACCGATGAAGACAGAAACACGGGTTCCTGCTTGTGCGGCGGTCAATGCGGTGTTTCGGCTTCCATCCCATTCATAGATTTGACTTCTCATACTCATATTATTCACTTCCTGTTATATTTCTCCTAAAAAGGGGAATATGATTACGCCTGTCCTCCTGCGGCGGCGGCAACGGCGGTGCGTTGCTGTTGTTCAATGAGGGTTCGCTTGTACCAATCCACATTGTTAGGATTGATTGTAACGCCCAATTCAAGGAGTTTGTTTGCGATGAGAGCATCGGGACCGTCGTAAAGAGTGTACTTCACGAAAGCGGCAACGACTTCTGTATCGGTGGTTGAAGTAGCGGTTCTTTGACTGTAAAGAATTTGGAAAACTTGACCCGGAAGAACATAAACATCGGGGTAAAGGTCAAAAGACTTCAAGAGGTTGTCGGTTCCACCGCTTGTTGAAGCGGCTCCCCGTGGGTAAGGAGATGCAAGACCCGGAACACCCTTTTGGTCGGTGACATCGGGGTTTTGGAAGTAGTCCGTGGTGTTGATACGAACTTGAACGGCTCCACCAAGATGCGGGGTGCAAGCAATATCTTCAATGACGATGAACTGCGTAGCGGTTGTTTCGGCGGGCTTGGTAATGTTGTTTCCAATGCCACCAATGAACACATCGTATTCTGTTGATGCGGCAACATACTTTGGCACATTGTCGGTTCCACGGCGTAGGGTTGAGGTTTGACTCGCAGGTGCGAGGTTTGCCCATTCATAAACTTGACTTCTCATACTCATATTTTTCACTTTCCTTTTTTATTTTTAACGCAGGGCGTTATTATTATATTCTTTTTTTCACTATTTAAAGAATCGCATATTTCGGATTATAATGATTGAAAACGCTTACGCTAATTGGATAAGAGAAAGAATGGTGAAATCCCTTTCTTGCTTACGCTCAACCTTGTAAAGAGTTTCAATTGGTTAAAAACCGTTTTCAAACTTCTTCTTCAACACGAAGAGGGTCAAAGCCCGTCAAGACGGCGACACCAAGAGCGAGGGTGACAAATCCACCCATGCGGAGAAGAGTCACATCGCCCACGACAGGAAGCGAAACAAGAACACGGTTGAGAATGTCGCTAAACATATTTCCGCCGATTGCTGAAACCATACCGACAACAACAAGAGAGCCGCCGACAGTCGTTTTGTTAAGAAGCATATTTCTAATATTCATCATTTTTCATCACCTTCAATTCATACAAGCAACAACACAACAACCGCCACAAACTGCAAGAGCAAGTCCGAGCGTGTGTTGGACGCTGAACCAACCAATTGACGGAACATCAATCATTCCGAGAACAGGTTGGGATTCGGTCATAGCGAGATGCAAGCCACCGACTGTGGTTAGCACCGCACAAAGCATTCGTTGGTTGGCTACGGTATTACAAATATTTCTCATCATTTTATTCACCTTTTTTTATTTATTGTCCAATGACTGAACCATGACCTTCCGCACCTGCGATGAATCGTCCGAGGAAACCCGATTGGTTTGATTCTGCATACCATTCAGTTACTCCACGACCCGAATCACCTGCGGAGGGCATAGCGTAAGATGAAAGAACATCTTGAACGCCGCCTACTTCACGGGTGGTTGGAAGACCGCTTGCGGTCACGGAAACATCATACATTGTGGAGGTTGGAGGACGGTCTGCAAGAGAAGCACCGCCAACAACATTTGCCATTGAATTATCGCCTGTCATAGAACGGTTGCCGAAAGCATCCGTGGACTTCATGTGAGCATCCATTGGAAGGCCGTTTGTTGGAGCGTCGGTGGAAGCGGAATCTGCTCCGAACCATTGAGTCACACCATGTCCCATAGCAGATTCTTCACGGACGGAATCAAGAACATTTCCCTTTTGTCCACGGGCAATTGCGACTTGAGGGGAAACTTCTTCTGCACCATAGTTTTGTGTTGGTTGGTTGGAAGATTCGTCAATCTTAATTGAATCCATTGGGGTGTAGCCTTCAAGAGTTTCTTCTGCTCCCTTTGTAAGCATGGATTGAAGTGACGGGAAAAGACCGAAATAACCAAGTGTTTGAGCAACGGCAGTTCCGAAGAGGATTGGGCCACCCACAAGGGAAGCCATACCCATTCCTGTTGAGGAACGGTTCATACCGTAGCCGAACAAACCTGCACCGACGAAAGCCAATGCACCTGTTCGCAGAACATTACCAAGAGGAATGCGTTGGAAAGGAAGCATTGTCATAACGCCACCAACAATGGCTGAAACAACAAGACCACCTGTTGCATACAAAATATCCATTCTTTCTGTCCCGCTTGTGAGAACATCTCTTCCTTCTGTGAAAACACTTTCGCCCAAATCGGTTGCTGTGTTAGTAAATCTTCTTACGACATTCATTTCGTTCACCTGTGGTTATTATTCATTTATCTCTTTCGCTATTTAGAAACTCTCATTAAAAACTTTGGAAATCTTGAAAGCGAATTGGAAGTGATTCTGCACCCATAACCGTTGCTTGCGGTTGCATTCGCATCCCATAAGAGTCGCCAATTTCATTTCTAACAGGCGTATATCCTGTCAATGGGCGTGGCCGAACATAATCTGCGGCCAAAACTTCTGCGGCAGAATGACCTGCAAGTTTATGGGCTTGAGAATCATATACATTATCAATGGAAGAATGAACGATTTGTCCTCCGCCAACATATTCCGAAATTCCTGTGTTATCGGTTTGTGCAATAACGATTTCTGTAATCTTTGCTTTAGCGGAAGGGTCAAGGGTTGATTCTTCAACAGTCGTCAAAAATCGGTTTGTTGCGTTTTGACCCGATTTTGAGAATAAAACAGATTCTCTTCGCATTAAGCGAGCAAAGAATCCCGTTCCCATTTTCTTCAAAGTCCAAGTGGAGGTTGAACCGTTGTAAGAAACTGTAAATTCTCCAAATGATTTTGTAATTGAAGACATTTTTTGAGTTTCATTCATGTTGTTTGGTGGAGCAACATAAAGTGTTGCAGGATTGGGAGCGTAATCAATCGCTCTTCCAAGAATTTCAGTAGCCTCGGATTCCGAAGAATAAAAAGCATTTAATCGGTAATGACCATCACCCAAATCACTTCCTAAACTGTGCAAAGCACCCTCCATAGGAGAACGACGCATTGTGTTTTGAATCAGCAAATCAAGACCCATATATATCACTTGTTCTTTTTGCTATTTAAAAACGCTTCTTTATTTCGGGAAGAAGTGCAAAAGCCGTAATAACTCCTGCGGCAATCATTCCGTATTTCTTTACGATTGATTCTGCACCAAAAGATTGCATTATTTTTTCATTCATCTCTTCAAAATTATCAGTAATATTTCCGTAATCAGCATTTCCCATAGCCGCATTTACAATTGAACCATCTGTCATAATGAGATAAGAGCCACCATCATATTTTTCACCATTTCTTGACATTTCAAATCCTGCAATAGTAGTAGGTTGCGCTGAAATATCTAAATCGTGCATCTTATATGTTGCACCATCCATTTTACCAAGTGCCTTTTCTAATTTCATAATCGCAGATTTAATAGATTCTGTATTGTCTTCTGCACCATATCTTTCATCGTGAGATTCTTCTTCGTGTTGCGCCCAATCTGTAATCGGAACATCACCATGTTTCATGCCCTCATCTTCTGCCCAATCCTTAAACGAAATATCTTTACCATGACTCATCAGTTCTTGGTCAGCCCATTCGTTAAACTCGACTCCAAATGATTCAGCCTCAAATTGCTTACATTTCCAACATCGGTAATAGGTTGAGCCATCATCATGTGTTCCTCTTTCAAATGTTCCGTCAAAACAATGGTCGCATAATCTCCCCTCACCATAAGTTTCTTCAATTTCTTCAAGGGTCATATCCCGACCATCAGCATCAAAGGTTTCAGCATTCATTTTTAACATATCTTTGTAATGGTGTAGTTTTACCTTATCCATCTCCGATAATTCATTTTTGCTCTCTAAAAGAGCAATCATGTCTTTGTAATGTTGGTGCTTCACTTTATCCAATTCTGTTTCAGCCGCTTGATTATGTGAACATTCGCAACAATCGGATGTATTACAATTTCCGCATCCTCCGCATCGGCAACCATCACAAATCATATCATTACAATTTAAGCAAGGAATAATGTCACCTACTTTTGTTCCTCCACGAATCCAACCATGATTTACACACCAAGAATTATCTCTCGCTTCAAAAGTTTCGGCGTTCATTTTCTTATCCATCTTATATGCTTCATCATCCCGATTTCGCCTTTCATAGATTTCCAAAGGTTCACTTGAATTAGCGACATAGGCTTGCGCTTCCTCTAAGGTATCAAAATCGGCAGGTGATTCACCTTTTTCGTTTAGGATATAGTAATACAAAAACTCGGCTTCAAATGATTCAGCATTTTTATTTGCTAAATCTGTTGTTTTTACAAAAATGTTTTTACAATCTTCTATTTGATAAGGGTTCAAATCAATTTGTGGATAGCCAATATCGGGATTACCCTTTGAATCTAAATATACAATCAAACCTTTTTCATGTAATGAATCTATTGTTTTTGGAGGGTAGCCATCACAGTATTTGTTTGTTTTAACTCGCACAATTGCATAGTCACCATCATTATTATTAAGACCCCATTTTATCTCATCCAAAAGTTTCTTTTGATTTTTTCCTAATCTAATTTTTCCTTCGGCGGCGAATGATTCAGCGTTATAATTCATATCGGAATTTTCAACATCACCAACAAACTCCTTCCCTTTGTGATAATAGACTACATTTCCTGTGCTTGGATTGTATGAAATCAAACCCTTTTTCGCACCACTATGATTTTCCTTCATCGTTCCGTAAAGCCGCCCTTCAAATGAACTCCCCGCATCATCAGTCACCACTACATCAATGTAAGATGGCGACATATCGGTTGTAATAAATGATTCTTCAAATGATTCTGCATCCTTAAACTCTTCACGAATTCCGTCAAGCAAGGTATATTCGGCGTTCATTTCTTTTGAAGGTGGGACAAAAGAAGGGTCAAAAACGATGTATGGATAATTTCCTTGTGATTCATCATATCTTTGAGAATATCCCTCATACATTTTTTTGTTAGGATAGTCTTGAATTGATGGCTTAGGCGTTTGAGAAACCTTCTTTAATTCGCCTTTCCAATCCGTGTTTTCGTAATATTCTAATGACTTCAAAGCGTGTTCTGTAAGTTCTGCATCCCTCTCTTCATATTCTTTAAGAGATTCTTCGTAATATTCCACTCCCATATCTCTAATGAATGTGTCTTTTATTTGCTTCAATGTTTTAGTTTGTTCGGAAACATAGGTTCCGTTTTTCTTTTGTTCCATCGTGTCAAGAAACTCTTGAACTTCTTTTACTAAATCTTGGTAAATATGGTTTTCTGCCGCTTCAAGCGTGTCAAATTTTCCGTTAAATGTGTCAATCGTATCACGATAGCCTTGATAAACAAATACAACCATTTCACTTCAACCTCCACAAAACACCTAAGCCTAAAACTGATGCAACGGCAATCGCTACGGGTTTCGTAATTTTGGAAAAAGATTTGTTTGATTCTGCCTCGTATTCGGCTCTTAATTCAGCAATAATTTCGGCCTTGTAATCGGTGGATTGAGATTCGGCCTTTCGCACAACATCAATAAGCGATTCCAAACCTTCACTTTCAATTTCCACAACATACGGTTTCAAATCGGCAACGGTGGCTCTTTCTGCATTATACAAAGCCTTACTTCTTTCTTCTCCGCCATAATTTGCACGACTCCATGTTGTAGCGGCAAGAGTAGCAAAAGTCGGCTTTACTTCAAAACCGCTTGCCTTGAAATTAGAAACAATTCGTGCAACGGCTAACTCGCTTGCTTCATCTGCCTCAAAAAGCCATTCTTGATAATCAGCAATTGACATGGATGAAACATCTCTAAAATCTTCGGAATGTGCGCCAATAAAATCATCTAATTCCGACGCATCACCCTCACGGCTCTCTCCGTGCGACTCGGTGTGAAACGATTCTAAATTCCCACTTGAGGTTTGTGTGAGGGAATCAATCATCATTCCATTAATGGCTTCGTGAACCTCACCGACTTGTTCTGCTTCAACAGGAACGGCATCGGGAGCATATTCTTCCGATTCAAAAATACCCATAGAATGTTTTTGTGGCTTTTGCTATTTAAAAACGCTTTCGCAAGTCTTCAACAAGAGTTTCCATTAATCGGAAAGTGTCTTCTTTCTTCCATCCAATAATTCGCTTGCTTAACACAAACTTGTGAGCCGATTCTAAACTTTCAAATTCATTTGGATATGCAAGTGTTAAAGCGGCAGATGAAACAAGCGTTGAGCGATGGATTCCTGCATAACAATGAACAATAAGTGGTTGTTCATTTTTTAAAATTTCAACAGTTTTCAAAACTCCCTGTTTCCAATTTTCAATTTGCTTTTCAAGGTTCGCATCGTAATTTCCGTAGTAGGAAACGATTTCTCCAACAGGGAAATGATTTTCATTTGGCTGATTGTTTGTGTAATCACACATATTCACGGTATGAAATCTGCCTTCGGAATGCCGAGCCTCTTCAAGAGAAGAAATATGAAGCGTTTTGAAAACAGGTGTGATTTGAGTTTCTTGACCTGTTCCCTTCACCCATGCGGTTGTCCAATTGTCGGCCATGTTTCTTCAATCGCCCCGACAGGTTCTTAAATGTATTGGTCAAAACGACGACTGTGGAAGGCTTCTGCACGGTATTTTTTCATCCAAGAAGGCTTGCTTATTTCTTTGGCAAGGTCTTCCATAGCCGTTTCGTAAGATTCTGCATCATAGCGTTCTTGTTCGGCCATCTTGGTTTCTTCCGCCATCTTCAATTTACGACCCATGCGGGTTTCTAATTCTTGAACATAAGAGATTATTTCATCATAATCGGTGTAAATGTCGGTGATTAGAGGTTTTGCGACGGAGTTTGATGTTCCATCAAATAAAGAAGGGAAGGAAAAAGTTTCATCAACGATAAAATCATTTTTAAAAGGAAATGGTCGTCCTTTTGAGAGGATTCCTGTCACACGATAACCATTTTCAATCTTCTCAAGCCCTTTGCACAATCGGCTTTGTTCATCCTTTTCACCAATCATAAAAAACAAAGTAAGCGGAGTATAGGATTTTAATTCATCAGCAGGAATAGCATCAACCTTAACACAATTCATTCGGGCATACGCTTTTTTAGAATCGTCCCAATCAATTCCTTGATAAGCGGAATCCGTAGCGACAAAGATGAAGTCCATTTATCAAACTCTCCTAATCATTGTTCGGACTCCCGATGAGCGTGAAACGGCAAAGGCTTCGGAATCGGAAGTTTGAGAAACATCATAATCAATTGACCATTGAGAAAGACTCATGGTTCGGCTTCCATCGGTGTAAGATTGATTCATTCCTGCGGAAAGATTGCCATGAACCGATTGGAGGGATGAAGATTGTGTGGAAACGAAAGCAGGGTTTTGTCCCGAAACGCCAATGTTCATCATGTCGGAATACACGGTTGGTGGTGTGTATGCTTGACCTGTATAACCACTTAAGTTTTGAGGAATGTAAGGTGCGGTTGAAGGGTCAAGAGAAATCGGATTTGTTTCCTTAATCACACGGGTTTGTGTATTCTTGCCATCAAAACCTACTCCGAAATAAGGTGTTTGTCCTGTGACGGAATTTGCTTCCTTGACTTCCTTTCCTTCGCAACAAGACTTTCCTGTAAAGAAAGATTTAATTCTTTCAAGAAGCGAACATTCGCAGTTTTCTCCATCAGCATTAAAGCGAGTAATCATAGATTGTTCGGGTTCACGGAAATCGGTATCACGGGTCATAGCAACATCTGTATGCGCTCCGATGCCGGGTTCGTTTGATTCAACCGTTCTGTCGGTTGGAAGGGCATGGAAGCGACTTCCCATGAATGCAGGGTCAAGAGAAACAGGAATGATTGGAACGGCATAGCCTGTGGATTCAACAATCATTTCTTCGTAATCAGCAGGAAGCAAATCACCCGTTGAAGGATGGGCAACAAGAGAAGGTTCTCCTGTTCCGACAGGAGCCATTTCATCGCCGTCTGCCTTAAACATACTACGATTCTGTAAAAACAAACTTCCACCGATTACAACGGCGGCGGTTCCGAGGGCAAGAGAGAACCAATCACGGGAAGGCTTGACGAAATCTGCATCAAGTGTAATATCAGCGATTTCATTCATTTCATCGTCGCTGATTTCAATTTCAATGGATTCGTCTTCCAAATCATCTTCCATCTCAACGAAACCTTTTGTTTGCCCCATGTCGTTGCGAACAACAAACAATTCTTCATCGTCGGAAATCTGTTGCATTTCAGCCCCAAAATAATGACTTTGTTTTCCACTTCCCCAATTTTGAGTAAAAGAATTGGGTCTTACCTTTCGGTTTCTTGATGGTTTCTTGATACTATCAATTTCAGCATTTAGTTTTTTACAATACCAAATATAACTCATTTTAGTGGGGTGGTTTCCATGCCCGATTTGAACCCAATCACAACCGACCTCTTCAGCCCCAAACTCTTCAAGACCCTTCCATTCATCTAAATTGGTTGGCCGAATATTGAAAGATTTACAAAAAGCACAATTTACATACGCCTTTCTCCCATCTCCACACATTTGATGGCTTATTTTCTTACAGTCCAAGCATTCTTGTTCAAGGAATCGGGGGTCGCCATCACAATATCTTCCACACTTACAAATGGGCTTTTCATTGGCGGAGAATGATTCTGCATCATAGGTTTTTTCCCACCCACTATTTTCATAATCATCATCGTCATAATCCACTTCATCTCCATCTTCATCATATAAAATCGGGGATTCAAATGTTTCAGCATTGTAGTGACCTTCTTTTCTATGACAGGATTTACAAAGCAAATCGTTATAAGGACTGTATTCGGGGTAATCATGGCCTGTTGCACCCTCTAAATTTTCATAAACGATAGCCCCTGCCCTATTTCCTCCGACTATGTTAGGATTTTGAGTAAGTAGGAACTCTTTTCCGCAACCATCACACTTATTTTCAATGTGGATTTTGCCTTCATCATCTTCGTCTATGTAAAACGCCCCAAAGGTTTCAGCATTCATTTCATCGCGTTCAAAAGCGTCTTGATATTCACTCAAACCAACACGATATGCAATAGGGTCGCCACGCTTGAGCAATTCCGAAGGTGGGTGCTTTGAAGCGAGCCATTCTATGCCCAATGATTCGTCTATTAAACTGTCATACATTTCCTTGAGAACTTTTTCTCCGTAAGGAGTTAGGTTTTCGTCTTCGTCAAACATCTTGGAGTTTTGCGTATCACCGCTTTGAATATCGGCTAAAAGGTATGATTCGTAATCGTTCATGCCGACTTCGTAATCAGTCGGATAGGCTTTTTCAAACAAGTGCGAAGGATTATCTTTGTAAAGAACGAGAGCATCTTCTTCTAACTCATCAAGGTAATCGTCATAGTCCGAATCTTCTGCATTGTATTTTGACTCGGCTTGATGAACGACCCAATCAAAGCCCGCATCCATGTAGCCTCCTGTTGGAAGAGGATTGTGTGGAGGGTCGGGGAACATACCCACCATTTTTCCATATTGTGTGGGTGTTAAAGAATCTTGATTTTCCATGTGGGACACCTATCGTTCTCTTATTATCGTTTCGTCTATTTAAAGACGCTTATACGGATTTAACAACCATTCTAAATTTTCTCTTATTTCATCGGACTCTCGCCAAACATTAGAAGAAAGAGGAAGTGGTGATGTGCTTGTGGTTAAATCTTGCACTTCTTTTGAAGTGGCAGAAATCATTTTTGTCCATTCGGGAGCCTGTTCCAATTCTGCTTCTGCATAAAATTGCTTGTCCAACCACTTATTCGCAATCTCTCTCCATTTTTCATTGTGTCCTGCGTAAATTAAATCACGCTTTTTCTCCGTTGTCTTCCATCCTTTCGGATGAATTGCGTCGGGACTCCAAAGAACATCAACAGAAGTGGGATATACCCTCACAACATATCCTGTCGTCAAGCCTCCACTATCCAATGTATTCCGAGAAACATTGACCACATCCCCAACCATCCATTCCGAAGGATTTCTTTGAACTCCAATCTGCGATAATGAACCTTGCCGTTCTTGTGGCGCAGAAATTGAAGATGCGGGAGTTATTGTGCGTGAAATAACCGTTAAACTTTGATTAAAAAAATCTTGTTGTCTTGAATATGAAACATTTTCCCAAACTCTATCGCTTCCAAAATCGCCTGTTTCTAATTCTCTTACTTCGACTTCAATTCCTAAATTTCTATTTCCTGCGCCCATGTAGCCGCCCGTTGTTTGCTGTCCCATCCCTTTTGAAAATCCTGTAAATGTGTCGGGATAAACTGCTTGACGAATTAAAAAAGTGCTTCCATTTCCTGTGACAGTTTCTTCTCGGACAACCACCCAATTATCGGGAATGCTCCGCCCCCGTTCAAGATTTAATCCTCCAAATTTGCGAAGTGATTGTTTTACGGCGTTAAACTTTCCCATGCGAATCACCTCCAACGAACAAGGTTTCCAATTGTATCAATCGGAAATCCTGCAATAAGGGTTCTGTTCACGGCAACCCGTTCCGATGTGGATTTCAATTCATCTCTAATTTGTTGTTCAACAGATTCAGCATCCAAAACTATTTTGGAAGAATCATTACCACCGTAAATCAAGTCTTGAAGTCTTTCTTGAGATTGCTTTCCATCATCCCACACAACGATTGCTTTATCTAAAATGACTCTTTGAACAGTTCCCAAACCTGTTTTAGCAGTGGGTTCTTTTACAGCAATTGAGGCAATCCTATCTCCGGGTCGCCAATCGTGAACAGAAGGTTGATATTGGTTCGGCAAGTTCTCACCGTCCGAAAAACCCTCTAAACCACCAACCGGCACTCAAAAATAACCCACCCATAAGGATTTTGTAAGAGTTTTCTTTAACAAAATCATTTGCTTTTTCCATGCGGCCATCTTCGCTTCTAAATTCAACACCACTTGTTTGAAGGTCTTGTTGTAATGGTGCTTCAAATGGATTAGATGAAGATTGTATTCGGGCAGATTCTTGCTCGGAAACAGAAGTAGCACTTTTTTCATCCATGCCGGGATATGCTGACATATTGATTCCTAATTCTGCGGGCGAAAAGTGGGACATAGCAGTTCCTCCACCAAAAGCAGATTTTGAAAGCGAAGTTCCGTCTTCTAATCCAACCATTTCATTTGCATTTGATTCACTATTCCATGAAACCGAATGATTGGTATCACGGACAACAAAGGAGTTTGACATTCTTTCAACCATTATTTCACCACATTTTCAAACTTGGTTTAGGGGAGAAAGAATGACCTTCTTCCGCACCATAAACATCTTCTGCACCTTCAACGGCAACAGGATTAATTCTGTCAAGAGAGTATTCCGAAGCCATTTGTTGCCGACCACGGATTCCCGAAGGAAGATTTGGAGTTTCAAAAGATTCACTTTTTGCTGAATTTCCGCAACCACAATCCTTCTTTGTTTCGGCAGATTGTTTCAACGAAGATTTAATGTCGGAAAACATATTCACACCTGTAATGAAATAAACGCCAACCATTCCCATTCCTATTCCCGCCGCAATTGCACCAATTTTATCTGTATTCATTTTTTTCACTTCCTAATTTTATTTACACCGAATGCAAGTGCCGTAATTCCTGCGGCAATTACGCCAAGTCGTGCGTATGGTTTTGAAATCCCTATTTCTTCAAACGGTTTCGCAAGGGTGTCAATTCCCTTCGCTTCAAAGGTTTCCGCTTCGTAATCCTCGTAGTTTCCTCTCAAGGGGTCTTTTGTCCCTGTGTAAAAAGCGGTCAAATCCACCACTTTAACAGGCTCTCCTTGTTGGAAGGAGATGTATGATTCAAGTTCCGCCCTAATTGCATCTTCGGTGAAGGAAAAATGTTTATTTTCATCATGTTCAACCGAAACAGTCATGGGGTAAGGCCAAGAGTCGGTATCGTCATCATTTTCGTATTGATATTCAATGTTAATAACATCAAAAACTGCTTTGGTTTCAGCCCCAAATTTATGTTTCCTACTTGGTGGATTGGTGCTTTTATTGATGATTTCAAAATCCATCATTTCATAATCTTCTCTTGGAAATGACTCTTCTAAATCAATTTCAGCATCTTCATAAGTTTCATATTCTCCCAATGTTTCTCTTTTACCTAATGAATCAATCATTATTAGTTCAAAAGTTTCAGCATCAAAGGTTTCTGCATTATAACAACCCATGTCCTTACCTCCTGCGTTGCATGGTTGCATGGTTAATTCATCTATGCTAACTCCCAACAATTTTGCGGTTTTAGCATCTTTTGGGTCGCCCTTCTTCGGCATCCATCCCGTTCCCTTACAGACTTTGCAGTTCCTATCAAATCCGCCTTTGGCTTCAAAGGTTTCAGCATTGAAGGATTCTGCATTATTTCCCTCTCCTTCATAACAACCCTTGCACAAAAACCCGTAATCATCATTTATCCCATCCTCGTAAGTGAGTAAATCCCCGCAACCATCACACACTATGCAAGCACAATAACCGTATTTTGCATCGGGTTTTTGATAATCAATGCCGAAGATTTCGGGGTCGTATGGCAGTTGGCAAGTCTTACAATGGGTCTTGTCCTCCGCATTGAAGGATTCAAAGGTTTCAGCGTTTTGGTATCGGGGATTATTGCTATTATGACGAGATTCAAAGTCCCAATATCCAACAAAATCATCGGACACGGCATTTTCAATCTCATCAAGGCCGTTTGGGTCATAGAGGTCGCCACCTGCACCATCCTCCGCATCCACATGATTTTGCACGAACTCAAACAATTCGTTCATTTTGACATCCACTTCACTCTTAATTAGTGCCTCTTTATCAACACTTTCGGTGGAGAAGGTTTCAGCATCTTTTAACAAACGACCTTGCCTATATTTTGTTCCATTAGGGTGTGTCCAAGACAAAATATTCCCTTTCGCAAATAAGCCGAAGTCCAACATATTATTATGATGATTACAAAGCCAAATGTTGCCCTCTTTATCGGTAAGAGAAGGTTCCGATTGAACTTCCTTGAATCCTCTTTGTTGTTTTGCATCTTTTAAGCAAATGAAACATTTATTAGGAAATTTCTCGGCAGAAAATGATTCTGCACCAAAGACTATCTGTTCCACATTCCTATTTTTTTCATCACAAATCGCATCAAGGGCATCGTTGATATTTGAATACTCACCATCTATTTCAACATCAATAATGGCAATAGTTTCCCCATCATTTTTCCTACTGATTCTAAAATGTTTCTCATCATCCTCATATTCAACCCCAAACTCTTCAGCATTGAAGGATTCTGCCCGCCATGCGTCACCATGTATCAAATCTTGATATTTTTCATCGGACACAATTCCTATTTCGGGTGAATAATACTGCCCACAATTCCCACAATAACTGAATCCATCTTCACCCACATTAGACCAATCGTGAAGAGGCTTTTCACTATCCCAATCTTCCGAAGCGGTTGATTGTTCGTATGGAACATCTTTACATTTCATATACCACATATATTCATCGGCGGCGAATGATTCAGCATCAAAACCTTTCTTTTGAAATGAATCATCAGTGAACATACTTATCAATTATCCTTCTCGCTATTTAAAATCACTTATCTTTGCACATAGCGTCATACGCCTTTACAAATTCCGAATTTCGGGTTTCGCTTCCTATATTTGTAGTGAGCATTCCGCTTGCTAAACAAACTGCGAAAGGAATTCCCAATTCAACGGGAGATAAGTTAAGATTCAATCCATAATCTGCTCCAAACAAAATGCCTGTGCCGACGACTCCACAAAGGATGGATTTTGAAAGAGATTTCATCCTGTGCGAAGACTGTTGCTCCGATAAAAAAGAAGCCACACCCGACTTACAAGGATTCATATTAAATCCTTATCTGTTTTGCTATTTAAAAACGCCTTCAAAGAAGGTGGCCTTCTGCACCGAATGTGCGACCTGCATTGACACCGAATTGTCGGTTTCGGTTAGGTGCAAGACCTCGGAAATCTCCGAGATTAACAGGAGGTGCAACATATTCTGCTTCCATACGCATTCCGTTTGATGGCGGAATGAGTTTTCCAATGTTCACTTGCTTAGGAAGGTTTGCACGGGGCAAAACAGGGGCTTCACGAAGCGACATACGATTCACGGAAGGAGCAATAGTTACAGATGGGGCGTTGAACATTGTGCGAGGATTGGTTGGGCGAGAAATAGAAGCGTGATTTGTTTCGCTTCGTGGGTCGCCACCAAAGTTTTCATGCACACCATGAACGCTCATGTTTGGAATCATATCTTCTGCACGGAATCTGCTCAAGTGAGAAAGATTCATGGAAGGCTGATTCACAATTGTTGGAGATGGGCGAACATTGTTAGCAACAATGTTTTGTCCCATAGCATTGAACGCAGGAAGGGTATCACGGGTCAATTTCTTTGTTGGAAACTGATGAAGTTTCGGTTGCGGAGGAAGGTCGGGTAATACAGTATCGGAGCCAAGTATTCTTGCCATCTTAATTCACCTATTCCTTCTTTGTTGATTCCGCTATTTAAACAATCACATTCGGCGGCGAGCAATAATACCTGCGCCAACCGCACCTGCTCCAACCAACCAAGCCCACGAAGGAAGAGCCTTTACACGCTCCATCAAACCTTCAATTGTTTCGGATTGAAATTGCACTTGTGGAGGTTGTCCAACATTTTGCTCAACATTGGAAGGAGATTCTGCTACGGTGGAAGTAATCGTCATTCCACCGACAACATCTGTTCCAAGTGGGTCAGCCATCAAGTTTGCGAGATTTGGAACATCAGTAATATTTCCAAAAGCATTTCCTGTGGTGGTGTTCACATCACGACGAAGAGGTTCGTTGTTCATACTTTATTTTTGAATTTTCAGTTATTTAAATGTGCCTACTAAAAACTTTCTTTGAACGCATCACCTTTGGATGATTCATCATCCTCAATCGGTGTGGTTCATTCTTTAAGTCCCTTTATGACAATGAATAATCCGCCCGCTAATGCGGCAATCATTCCGACTCCCATAACAGGACTTTTTACGCCTGTTCCTTCGGACTCAAATTCGGATTCATATTTTGACATATCAATTTCAATCTTTGGTTTTTCTTCGTAAAAAGAAGCGAAATCCGATTTAACAGAATCAGCAAATGATGGAACAGGGGGAAGAACATCCCATTCTTCCCGTTCCTCTTTTCGTTCTGCTTGGTAAAATTCTCCATGCGTTTCAACCATCGGAGAAACAGATTGTGGAGAAGCGGTTGTTGTGTGTATTGCAGGTTTCATTTCAATGTTTTTCCCTGTGTGATTCACTTTCCTATCTCCACGAATCTTTGTAGCACGATAAAAGTCTTCGTTTCGGAAATACGACGGAGAATAACAAACAACCTCTCCTTGAGAAGCGGCAGAAATGTCAGTTAGAACCTTTTTTAGTTTTTCTCTATCTGTTCCGAATCCCATTTGGTCTTCAATCGCTTTTAAATCACGATGATTAATGAGGTTATGAATCATATACACACTACATTGGCTTAATGCTTCTTTAGAAACAGAAGCAGGTCGTTGCGAAATT
>Ga0222717_10001078_pt1 | contig 22732 bp, 29 predicted proteins | sample C33_18DmetaG_FD_165053 | JGI IMG/M metagenome (GOLD analysis project Ga0222717, IMG submission 165053) | Estuarine water microbial communities from San Francisco Bay, California, United States - C33_18D | ecosystem: Environmental > Aquatic > Marine > Unclassified | place: USA: California... | reverse complement strand
TAGTAGTTGTTAATAATCAAATATTACTTAGTAAATCCTTTTAAGAAAAAGACTTGCCCAAACCATTCTTCCCCATGACCAACTTGAAAAAAATTGTTGACAATTTATGGAAAGTGAGATATAATTGCAACCATGACAACATATAATATCAATACTTTGAACGTGGGAGTGTAACTAATGGCAGTAACGATTACTTGGATAGATACACTCGTTGAAGACGAAACTTGCTACAAAATAGGCAAGTGGTACCTCGACGGTGTATTATCGGGAAACGTTCATACACCGTTAGATACAGATTTTAATCAACTTTTTTCAGATGAACAGCTCATAGCTATCTTAGAGCCGGCAGATTACTAATGGCAACACTTCAAACAAAATGGGTAGATCGAGGCAGTCTTACTATTTATGGGCTCACCCTTACGGGTAAGTCAGGTACTGCTTTTGGTACGGTTTCTAATACTCAAAACGGCTCTAGCAATGATACTCTTGATAGCGTATTTTCAGGTTCAAGTGTCGAAAGTTTATACCACACTACAGGAGGCGGAGGAACTGTTAGCCTTACTTTAACTGGTAACCGACCAAACTCTACCTTCGCCACTATAAAAATAGGAAGCGTTACCCTCTCTAGGTCTGCAGCAACTTATAGCTATAACAGCACGTCAAACAGTACTAACTGGGCATGGTCTGTGTCTTCCACACCTTTTGGGGCAAGTAATGGTGTTGATACTGAAGTAACTTGGGATGATGGAACAGGTTCAAATGCTGTAACTAGTATAACTTTTGATCCAACTGTAACTGCTTCAACCGAACCTTCAGGGAGCGGCAGTACGAGTAATTACTTTAGTTGGACAAATATTGTAAACAATGTTGATCAGAATAGTACAATTAATGGGGCTGCACGAGTTTGGTATAGAGTTACTAGAAATTCAGGAAGTATAGGATCAGGAGAGCTTGGATATACCTCAGGCTGGGCAAATATACCTCAAAGTCAAAGAATAGGAAGTACAACTAACTATACTTTTTATGTAAACGTATTAATTGATGACGATGCGGTAGATGAAACAGGTAGACAAGGCGAGTCTTTCACTCTTTCAATTTATTCTCACTCAAACCAGACGGAATTAATAGGAGCAGTTGATTTTACTCTTTACGACGCTGACTTTTCTGCATCCTCAATAAGTGCCTCGTCCCAAACTATAACTTCAACAGCAACATCTGCTAGTGTTACTCTTACCCAGAGTCAGACTCCTGAAGCAGCTAACCCGAATATGTTTGTGTACAACACTTCAACACTTACAGGGTGGTACCCTTCGGGAGGTTTTGGAACTTCTACGACTCAAGCATTAACACTTCCAGCTACAATGCTGCCTTCTGCCGGAGATACTTCAAATTACATCATAAGATTGTACAACGGAGACGCTTGGTACCTCCAGCAGCCGTGGAACTTTAGCATAACGAGACAGGGCACCAGTACAGGGGGTTACGGGGTGCAGGTATTTCCGCCTACGGGAAACATACCGAGACTAGACACCTCAGACAGAACGATTAGAGTTTTGGGAGTACATACTGGTACTCTTGCTGCAGGAGGCTCTTCAGCAACAGTAACTCAAACAGGATTTAGCTCTTCTAGTTCATCTATCGGGCTGGACTGGCAGACGAGTGGAAACCATGAGTTTACCTCGCTTACTTCAAGCGGAACCAGTATTACGATATCAAGGTCTTCAAATGACCCTTCACCTTTGAGTAATACTTTTCAATTAAGGGTATTTAAAATATGACTTACGGAATAACCTCAATCAACTCTTCGGGCTTCACTCAAATTGATGAAACAAGTGAAGTCTTTCAGGTTATACAAACAGGCACTAAGCCTGCAGGTGTAGCTTATGTAACACTTCCAAATACGTTAGCTACAGACTGTCTTGTCTTTGCCAGACCTACTGGAGGAGGTACTACAGGTGTAAAATATTTAGGTGGGTACATAAGCGATTTTGTCGCTGGAGGTGTTAGAGTTCTAAGGGCTTATATGACGTATAATGTAGCCTGTGATTACGCAGTTGTGCAACGCTGCTCACTCTTTACAACTCCTACCTCAGGTTATGGTATAAATGTATTTAAATCAAACAGCGACTTGGGTTTTACAAGCGAACAGCCCATGCTTCGAGCCGTAGCAGCACGAGCGGTGAACTTTACTACTAGTTCTGGTGCGTTTGATGGGGGCTGGTATCAAGGAGCAGTAGGCTCGATAGATGCAGCCTATGTAATGTTAGGGCCTTACATAGATTATAAATATGAGCAATATCAATACTTGGGAGAGAACTTTTTTAGGTATACTCATCGAAAAGCGAAATTTGATTATACGAACCATACTTTAGGCACAATTGCCACTTATAGTAATGGTGACTTACAAAGGGGTTCTAGTGTTTTTACTAGAACACATACAGGACAGAAAACAGAAATAATGGGGTATATAGTATGATAAAAGTAATTATGGTAATGGATAACGGAGAAATTAACTCCGTTTGCACTCCCTCAGAAGATGATATGTACACAGACGGACAAAGGTATGGAGATTGTATAGCGCATATCGTTCCTTACGATACAGATACTTGGAACATAGAAAAATGGTATTGGGATGGGACTGAGTTTAAAAAAGACAAACCTGTGTACCCAGGACCGTGGTGCTACTGGGAAAACAATGCTTGGGTCCTTGATAGAGAAAAACTAGATGCAGAGATAAGAGGTCGGAGAGACACGAAACTATTTAACTCTGACTTTACTCAACTAGCAGATGCAGTATTACCCGCAGGAACAACCTTAGCAGAGTGGCAAACTTACAGGACAGCATTGAGAGACGTTCCTGCGGCCAACTCAAGCGTCACAGATTTAGATAATATAGTGTGGCCTACTCAACCTAGTTAGTGACCTTCCTTAACAAGGAGGCCCTCCTTAACAAGGAAGCAAGAAATAATCTCATGAAACGTCTATACGCTAAGTACGGATCCAGAGAAAGTAAAAAAGGCACCCTACTCAACATTTTAGTCTGAGCACTCAAAAAAAGTTCTTGACAATTTGCTTTATTCGTAGTATACTTCTAAAAATTAAAACCACATATAGGTAACACATGAAAAAGATATTACTTCCATTACTTTTAGCGTCTTCGTTAGTGTATGCACAGGATGATACTACTGTAACACCTGGAGACGTAATTACTACTGATAGTACAACGAGAAGTGACGTAAATAGTACATCAACTACTACGTTAAAGTCTCCACCACCTTCGGCAATTACACCGACGATGAATATATCAAACTCGGACTTATGTACGGTAGGAGTTGCGGGTGCAGTACAGACTCAGATACTGGGTATCTCCATGGGTACTACTATGAGAGATATGAATTGTGAAAAGCTGAAGAATGCAAAGACTCTTTACGATATGGGCATGAAAGTCGCAGCAGTATCAGTAATGTGTCAGGACAAGCGTGTATTTGATGCAATGTTAATGGCAGGAACACCTTGCCCCTATGATGGTATGATCGGCGAAGATGCAAAAGCTGGCTGGGAAACTCATACTGCAGAGCAGCCTGTAGAAGAAAAAGAAGAGGAGAGTATGGATGAAACTACTAAACAGACACTTTGGGCTACTGGCGGTGTCGCTAGTCTGCTCCTCTTACTCCTACTCTGAAGAAGTTTACGGCAGCACTACAAATGCTGCTAACTTTGGTTATAACTGGGTAATGCAAAACATTCTTCCGCAGCAAGCTGGTCTTACTGTGGGGAATGTTATTTATCGTTATACGGCAGTGAAAAATATTGATGATCCAATGCTCGTCCATGTACAGAACGAGAATGCTTTAGGAGATGGTTACATATTTCGAGAAACAGATGATTGGTCTGGACTCCAAGGTAACACAATCTATAAAGCAATACCTGTAGGAGATATTCCTATAGACTACTGGGGCAACGGCTCTATCGAGATCGAAGGCATAGGAAGTGTGTTAGATCCCTCCGTAGTTTATACTTATAGGTATGATACATGCTTTGACCCACAGACAGATCCTTCTTGTGAAGGATACCAAGAACCTTACGTTTTAGCAGATATACTGCCCCAAGAGTACGTAGATCCGCAGCAAGAAGAGTTCTTACGTTTGGAGATGGAAAAGCAATATAAGCTCGATCAACAAAAAGAACAAGAAGAGTACGATCGCAAACAAAGAAAAAAGAAAGTCAAAGTAGACCTCCAAAAGATGTTAGGAGGCTTAAACGCTTCAGCAATGTCAGAGGCTGCTAGTCTACAAGAGCAAGCCTTGTTTGCAATGAATTTTATACCAGCTTCTTATAAGTCTGCTCTCAAGGGCGGACAGTATGAAGATGTACCGATGTTGAAAGATGGATTTATACCCAATAATAAAAAAGCTTTGCGGGTCGGTTTAGCCCAACAACGCAAACATGAAGAAATGCTAGATCTCCAATATGATAAATAATTATCAACAGGGTGCTTAACAGCACTAGGAACTATTTAAACTATGAAAAATAAACTAATTATACTAGCCACCATAATGGCCGCTCCCGTACTAGCGACAGCAACCACTCCCATTTCAGGTACCGTAGCCTCTAAATGTATTGTTACAACAGACACAGATGGTGTTTATGGTAACCCCTCCGCAACTAAACTAACCACTGCTAGCTCTGACGGCGGAGTACTCCCTATCATTCGCTATGATATTATTACAGCGAATGCTTATAATGCAAGAATTTCAACTCCAATTAGTTTTACTTCCAGTCCTTCTTTAGCCGGGGATGTTGTTAATTGGACAGGTTCTACTGTTGCCAACCAAATGTCAGATGCAGGTATGTCCGTATTTAATACAGATAAGGTAGTATATAATAATACTACTGAATTTCCTTTAAGTATTGCAGGAAGCGTATGGTTTGATATATCTTCTGAAGCAACTTACGGGTATAACAAAGCATTTCCTGCAGGATCATACTCAGCAGTTGTAACAGCGGAGTGTATCGCCCAGTAATGAGAATGCTTATTATATTGGTTTTAGTCTTTACCGGTGGGTACGCAAGTGCCCACCAATGGACGCCAACATATCCAAAGCTTAAGCCGTCTCACATTGTTGGAATATATACCACCAAAATGGAACTGTTCAATGCTAGAAAAGAAATAAGTTATTATTCCATTGGAGTGTTTGATAAAGACTGGAAGAAGGTACCTTTTGTTTCAACACCTTCTCTCCTAAAAGTACGACACCTCGACAAGAAACTTGTAGAGATTTATTTACATAAAAGAGATACAAAGAGAGCGCACTATATCTGTTCCAAGTCAAAGATATTAAGTAGCGTGCGAGACCCTTCAATTATAGCATCGAGGATTTGTTCAAAAATCAAGTGATATTATGAAAAATTTGTTAATAGTAGTACTAGTGTGTGGAGGCTTCAGGGCTTGGGGAGAGTCGAGTTCCTTAAATTTGAATTTGCCAAACTCTCCTCAAACTTATGCTTCTGATAGGATTCGTGCAGGAAACTTTGAATGCCAGAATGCGATCGGAGCGGCAACTAATTTTGAGTTTGGAGTGGTTGGCTTTCTAAACAATAATACTAATACTAGTAATCCTTATAATGACGTATACAATAATAATCCTAGCGAATTTATAATGGCTCCTCAAAACCAAGTCTCAGATGTGGGAGTATACGCTAAGATAAATATTCCCATCGGTGGACCGAAAGAACGTATCAACTGTAACTCACTGTATGAGTTAGAACTCCAAGTTAAAAGGATGGAAGTTGAAAAGCTAAAGCAAGAGATCAAGAATCTCAGGAATTTAAGTTTCGTAGATGAAATTGAGGTAGTGAAATAATGGCAGAATTTGAATTTGGAGGCATGACCTTCAAAGGTGGAAAAGCAGTTGTACTGCTTACAGCATTATCAACACTAGGTGGGGCGGCATGGGCCGGGTTCCAGTTTTATGACGACTATATGGATATGAAAGAAGTTATCGCCAATATAGATACTGGTGCAATCGAAGCACGTAATGATCAGATAGAACTAAAGCTTGATGAAGCAATTGAGTATACCCGTGATATTAAGTCTGGACTAAGAGACGATATTATTTCAATCGAAAAGCAAGCAGATAGAGTAGAGGATCAAGTTCGTGACTCAGAAGAGAAAGTACGAGTAATGATCGATAAAGCAAATGACAGATTCGAAACTAAACGTGACTCTTTAAAATCCGATACGGACAGAGACATGAAAGAATTAGAAGACCGTCTTACCAAGAAACTGCAAAGAGCACTTGATAATCCCCTTGCAGACTAACCTGAGAAAAAAATCTCTTGACAACCAACCTCTATTTGAGTATAATTTGAACCATGGCAAAAGAACTAACTACAATTTCTCCTGAAGGACTAGAGATAGCGAATAGTTATCTACAGTACGGCAACATTCGCGGTGTATGCGAGTACCTTCAGGTATCCGAATCACAAGTAGTAGATGTGTTGAATAAGCGAGAAGTAAAGAAATACATTGATACTGTATATTTAGATATGGGATACCGAAACAAGAACAACATCGGTTCCTTATTAGACGAGATGATCGCATCTAAACTCGAAGAAGCCCAGGAATCTGGCGTCTACTCTAGTAAAGACTTAGCTGATCTATTACAAATGGCTCATAAAATGCGTATTGACGAGATCAAGGCGCAGGCAGATCTTGCTAAAGCCGAAGGAAGCAACATAAAAAACCAAACCAATGTACAGATTAATGAGTCTGTACCCTTCGGTCAGGGTAATTATGGCAAGCTCATGGAAAAACTACTCAATGGCAACGAATCCTAATGACGTCAACTGGACAGTAAATACAACAGAGAGGTTTTTAGAAACCACTCGACAAGTAGATAAACTTGAGATGGAGCACCGAATGCATGAGGTTCAGTGTGAAGAGCGCTGGAAGACTACTTTTCAAAGACTTGAAAGTATAGATGAGCAACTTAGTAAAATGGATCAAAGAATGTTAACATTAGGCGGAACCATTATATTGTTCCTGGCGGGTGTAATTGTAACCCTGGTAACTATGCAAGGAGTCTAACATGCCTTATGGAAAAAAGAAGCCAAAAAGAAAGCTGCCAAAACGTGGGCAAAGAGCTGCAGGTAACAAGCGGCGTCGGGGAAAGAAATGATTGAGATTTATCAAAAGCGTGCTATATGGTACGTTAAAGAAGAAGGAAAAGACTTAAAAACCTTTAGCAGTGAAGAAGACGCAAAAGCATTTTTGGGTTATAAAGAACCTGAAGAAGAAGAGTATTGTGAATGCGAGGACTGTGATTGCGATCCTTGTGAATGCGAGGAGGATTAGTCCGTGGCCGTAAAGAAAAAGAAAGACTCTCGATTAAAGAGAGCAAAAGTAAAGGGCTATAATAAGCCTAGACGCACCCCCGGACACGCAAAAAAGTCACATATTGTTGTGGCAAAAGTAGGTAATAAGATTAAGACTATTCGCTTCGGCCAGCAAGGAGCTAAAACGGCAGGGAAGCCGAAGGCCGGTGAGTCCGCAGCTAAGAAGGCAAAAAGAAAAAGCTTCAAAGCAAGGCACGCCAAGAATATAGCTAAAGGCAAAATGTCTGCGGCATATTGGGCAAATAAAGTCAAATGGTAGATAAAGAGTTTCATCCAGCAGATACTAACGGGGACGGTAAAGTCTCCGATGCAGAAGAAGCAATGTACCTTGAAGCAAAACGTAAGGAACTAGAAGATGCAGATGCAATGCGAGATGCACAACGTAATATGGCATGGTTCTCTTTAGCCGGAATGTTACTTTATCCTTTTGCAGTAGTATTAGCCAGTCTTGCAGGTCTAGACGAAGCGCAGAAAACCTTAGGGTCAATGGCACCTACTTACTTTGTATCGGTAGCCGCAATTGTAGCGGCATTTTATGCCAAGGAAGCAGTAGGAGGGAAGAAATAATGAGCTTATACGCCAATATCAACAAAAGAAAAAAGAGCGGCAAGAGTAGGACAAAAAAGAAATCTACTATCTCTAGGAAAGCATACTCTTTTATGAAAGCAGGCTTTAAGAAAAAGAAAAAGAAAAAAAGTAAAAAGAAGGGGAAGAAATAATGGAAATGTTAATTGATTTAGCAATGACCTTCTGGCAGTGGACTGTACTAGGCGTACTTGTTATAATTGGATATATCGTAAATAAGTGCGATAAAGAAGTAGAAGACTTAATTCAGTTTAGCTACCCTGAGATGCCAAAGATGCAACCATTACCAATAGCAACAAAAGATAAAGGTTTTTTTAAAGGTATCTTAATGTGGTTGATGGGTAGTCGTAAGTGGGTTATCTGCGAAGACTTCCATTATAGTATTAGTGGTGTAGAGTATAAAGTTCCTGCGGGGTTTGAGTTCGATGGAGCGTCTGTTCCTAAGTTTCTAGCAACATTCCTATCTCCTGTTGGAGTACTGTTAATGGGTGGCTTGGTACATGACTATGGTTATAAGTATGCTACTCTTATGAAGAAAGATGGAACTACTATTGGATACCGCGACCAAAAACACATGGACGGACTATTCCGTGATATTTGTATTGAAGTAAATGGTTTTAAAGTATTAAACTACCTTGCATACTGGACACTGCGTCTTGCAGGTTTCGTAGCTTGGAACGGACATAAAAAGAGAGGTACACAACATGAAATATCTTAAAGTACTAGTAAAAGAACGCACATCTTGGGATGGTGCTATGCTAATTGGAATCTGCGGTTCAGTAATACTGTTCGGCGGCTTAGCAAAACTAATGGCCTGGATTGGTTTAGGCTACGGAATCTGGACACTACTGAAAAAAGAAGATTAATGTATGGCAGTTGAAGTAAGTCGCAGAGATGTTATCTCTGATGAAATAGTTGAATTAGGATCTGAGGCAAAGTTCTTGAAACTTCCTATAGGCCCATATCTGGATCTATTGAACGTCAAACCGTTACCTTCGCAGATAGCAATTATCAACGCGATTAACAATCCAAAGTACCGTTTTGTCTCTGCCGCCGTCTCTCGTCGGCAAGGCAAAACATACATTGCCAACATTATTGGACAGCTCGTGTCTTTAGTGCCTGGCTCTAACATTTTAATTATGTCACCCAACTATGCTTTGTCTCAGATCTCTTTCGATCTGCAAAGAAACCTAATTAAACACTTCGACTTAGAGGTTACAAAAGATAACGCAAAGGACAAAGTTATCGAAATCTCTAATGGATCTACTGTAAGAATGGGCTCGGTTAACCAAGTCGATTCTTGCGTAGGTAGATCTTATGACCTTATCATCTTTGATGAGGCAGCACTCGCTGACGGCAAGGATGCCTTCAACGTTGCACTTCGACCCACTCTCGACAAAGAAAACTCAAAAGCAATATTTATTTCCACGCCACGGGGTCGGAACAACTGGTTTTCTGAGTTTTTCTATCGTGGGTTCTCAAAAGATTTCCCAGAATGGTGTAGCATACGAGCAACTTATAGAGACAACCCTCGTATGTCCGAATCTGATATAGCAGAAGCACGTAAGTCTATGTCAGACGCAGAATTTAAGCAAGAGTATGAAGCTGACTTTAATACTTATGAAGGTCAGATATGGAAGTTTAACTTTGAGACTCAGGTGAAAGACTTATCTCAGCTAGACACCTCAAAGATGGACGTGTTCGCAGGTTTAGACGTAGGATACAAAGATCCCACAGCATTGTGTGTAATTGCATACGATTGGGACGCAGGAAAATACTACTTAGTAGATGAGTACCTTAACGCAGAAAGGACAACCGAACAACATGCTATTGAAATACAGAAACTTATTGATCGTTGGGATATTGATTTTATTTATATTGACTCAGCTGCTCAACAAACAAGGTTCGATCTCGCGCAGAATTATGGCATCTCCACCATTAACGCTAAGAAGTCTGTATTGGACGGAATTGGTCATGTATCAAGCCTCGTTGACAATGACAACCTTTACGTCGATCAACAGTGCAAAGAGTCCCTCATTTGTTTAGATTCTTATCAGTGGGATCCTAACCCAAACTTAGCTCGTGAAAAACCTAAGCACAATATGGCTTCTCACATGGCAGACGGTTTAAGATACGCACTCTATTCATTTATAACTGCATCCGTATCCTTCTAGCGATACCTGTTCAAAAATAGTTATTGACAAGTGACCCTAAAGCCGCTATAATTCTTCTAATGAAAAATCGGGAACCCAAAAGCAAATGCCTAAGCTAAAACGTGATGTTGTAAAGTATGTACGAGATAAGGCAAAGTCTGGGTATAAGAAAGGCTCCTCGTGCGAGATTTGTAGTGAAACTGAACAGCTTGATTTTCACCACTACTATAGTTTAACCCCATTACTTAATCAGTGGTTAGCAAAAAACAAACACGATCCTGAGTATATACAAGCACTACGGGATGATTTTATAGAAGAGCATCATGCTGAGCTATATGACCACACGGCTACATTGTGTCATACTCACCATTTAAAGCTTCACTCAATTTATGGTAAAGACCCTGCGTTAGTTACTGCTAAAAAACAAATGCGTTGGGTACAGATTCAAAGAGAAAAACATGGCTTGGTATAATAATATCCTAGGAAGAACCGAAAAGCTAAATCCTGCGCAGTTTCATGACGTTGCGACAAAGGAAAGCTCGCGAGAGAATACTCTTAGCTATGAGCGTGCTTATGAAGAGCTGGAAATTGTAAATCGCGGTGTAAACATGATCGTAGATGATGTTGCTGAGATTCCTACTCTTGTTAAGCCTAACACAAATACTAAAGGCGTTATCAAAGGCATTAAACGATCTAAAGTAGAGACTCTACTTAATCGAGAGCCTAACCCTTATCAAGATATTAACTCTTTTCGTAGAAACTTAATTACTGACTTTCTTATTGACGGTAATATCTTTATTTACTATGATGGTGCTCATATGTATCATCTACCTGCCGATAAAGTAACAGTACATGCAGACGAAAAGACCTTTATCTCTCACTACTCTTTGCTAGATATAGACTATACTGTTGATGAGATTATTCATGTTAAAGATAACTCTTTTCACTCTATTTACCGTGGTGTTCCCCGTTTAAGTCCTGCAGCGCGTACTATGAATCTTATTCAATCTATGCGTAAATTTCAGGATAACTTCTTTAAGAACGGTGCTGTTCCAGGACTTGTACTCAAGTCGCCTAACACCCTTTCTGACAAAATTAAAGACCGCATGATCTTAGCTTGGCAACAACGCTATAGACCAGATGCTGGGGGCAGACGCCCTTTAATCTTAGACGGTGGTATTGAAGTAGACTCTATTACAAACGTAAGTTTTAAAGAATTAGATTTTCAAAGTGCAATTTTAGAAAACGAAAAGATTATTTTAAAGGCACTTGGAATCCCTCCAATTCTTTTAGACTCAGGTAACAATGCTAACATTCGTCCAAATTTACGACTTTATTATTTGGAGACTATACTTCCTATCGTTCGGAAATTAAATTTTGCAATGACAAGATTTTATGGTTTTGAGTGTATCGAAGACATTACAGATATTCCGGCTTTAGCACCGGAACTACGAGATGCGTCAGCTTATTATACTTCACTAGTAAATGGTGGAATTATTACTGCTGCAGAAGCTAGAGATCGCTTAGGGTTTCCTAAGATAGATGGAACAGAAGAAATTAGAGTTCCTGCAAATATAGCAGGTTCTGCAGCTAACCCCGACGAGGGTGGCAGACCAGTTGAGGAGACTGAAGATGAATAGTAATAAAGTAAAAAGATTTAAAGCAATCAAGCTGTTAGCAGCTTTTTATGCACAAGAAAAGAAAATACACAGCGAAGTAGAGTATATTGCTTTAGGCCACCGCCAGCCTGTTACAGGTGCTACTATTAAGTATATATTTGGTGGATATCCTGGTGTAATGACTATGCTTAAACAAAGCGCATTTTGGAGTGACCTTGAGCAATATACTAAGGTTGCGCCTATTAAGAAGCCAGAAGCTGCAAAGCCTACGGTTGAAGCACCAAAGCCTGCACCTAAGGCAGCGGTCAAGCCTGCACCTAAAGTTGCAGTTAAAGAGGGTAAAGATAATGAATAAAATCTTTAATCTTACATCTACTTTTAAAGCACATGAAGGGGATGATGGAAGTGTCATGATTCGTGGAATGGCAAGTACAGCTGACTTCGATCGCGCGGGTGATACTATTTCAGCAGAAGCTTGGCAGAAAGGTGGGTTACAGAATTTTGAAAAAAATCCAATTATTCTATTCAATCATGACTATGATAGACCAATTGGTAGAGCCACAGGTATGAAAGCAGGACCTAATGGCCTAGAGTTAGAATGTAAGATCAGTAAAAATGCCCCCGGCAATGTATCTGAGCTTGTTAAAGACGGTGTTCTTGGAGCCTTTTCTGTTGGTTTCAGAGTCAAGGATGCTGATTATATTAAGGAAACCGACGGATTAATGATTAAGGACGCTGAGTTATTTGAGGTATCGGTTGTTTCGGTGCCATGCAATCAGGCAGCTACTTTTTCGCTCGCGAAGTCTTTCGACTCTACTGAAGAGTACGAAGAATTCAAAAAAACTTTCACTAATCGTGTAGATCTAGCAGGTCAGTCTCTGGCTACGGACGAAGATACTTCTTCAAATATAGCTAGTGACAACACACCTAAAAGCGCGGAACTTATTTCCGCAGATCAGGAGATCAAAATGGACAATCAAAACATCGACTTGGAAGCTTTTGCAAAGAAGGTAGCTGAAGATACAGCTGCTAAAATCGCAATGAAGCAAGCCGAGCAAAAAGCAGCTGATAAAGCTGAAGCTGAGAAGCAAGCATCTTTCGTAGAAGCACAGGACATCAAAGTTAAGACTGGTATTCAGTCTGGCGTTGAAGCTCTTATGGCTGATATGGAGTCAAAAATGGCTGAGAAAGATGCAGACATCGCTGCTATTCTAGCACAGCATAAAGCTGACCTTGACGAGAAATCTGTCGAAATCGAAGCTATGCAAAACAGCAAGAAAAGCTTCCAAAACCGTGGCGGCGATCTAACTAAGTTTGGCAAGGAATTCCTCCATGCTTCTGTACTTGGTAAAATCACTGGCAAAGGCTGGGATACTAACTATGCTCAAGACCTAGCTCAAAAAGCAGGCGTTCAGTTTGACACTAACGCAGGTACTTTAGATACTATCGTTTCAACTACTTTCGAAGAAGAAGTTCGTCTTAGCCAACGTGTTGCTCAGTTGTTTGAAGAAATGCAAGTTAACTCTGGCGCAACTGTACTTCCTTTGATGGATGACACTAACCTTGCAACATTCTCTCCAGGCGGCATCGGCGCTAATGGTATCTTAGAAAACCGTACCCAAGTAGCTGCTAACGAGTTTGAATTGCGTGAAGTAACTGCACTTGCTAAGCGTCTTATCTCTGGTACTTATATCGGTGCTGATACTGACGAGCAAGTTGTTGTAACTATCTTGCCAATGATCTTGTCTGCCCTAGCTCGTGCTCACGCTCGTGCAATTGATGGCGCTTTCACTATTGGTAATGCTTCAATCGTAGGTCTTTGTGGTGGAGCCGGTACTGACGGAGCTGGTTCTTTCTTAGCCGCAGATTCTGCTTCTGTAACTGACTTAGCTGTTAACGGTTCTGCGAACCTTACTGCTGCTATGCTTATGTCTGCACGTGGTGAAATGGGTAAGTATGGTATTAATCCTGCTGATGTTGCTTACATCGTCAACATGGAAGAGTACTACAACCTAGTAAATGATCCTGCTTTCTCTGATATCAGTGAAGTTGGTTCTGATATTGCTGCTAAGGTAACTGGTACTATGGGATCTGTTTACGGTTCTCCTGTTGTTATCTCTGATCACTTTGCACGTGCTGCTAACAAGACTGCTGCTATCGCTGTTAACGTTCACAACTACGTTGTGCCACGTTTGAAAGGTGTTGGTATTGAAAGTGAATATGAGACTGCAAATCAGCGTACTGCTATTGTAGCTGCTCAATCACTTGGATTCACCGAGCTTTATGCTGGTAGCGGAGCTGATCTTCCTTCAGTTCGTATTGAATACGCTGCATCTTAATTGTAGAAGAGTAATAAAACTTGGGGGTTCGCCCCCGAGTTTTTACTAATGGACTTATAAACTTATGGCAGACTTAATTACTTTAGAAGACTATAAAGAGGCAGAGGGTATTTCAACTCCGAAAGATGATTTGAAACTCAATGCTATAATTCCGTCCGTGAGTCAATTAGTAAAAACTTATTGTAATAACTCGTTTGTAGACTATAATTCTACAAACAAAGTAGAGTACTTTAATAACCACTTTAGTGTTTCTTCTATTCAACTATCTGAAAGCCCTCTCCTTACTGTAGTTTCTGTAAAAGAGCGGACAGGCATAGCTTCGGCATATAAAACATTAACTGTTAATTCAGACTACTACATAGATCTCGCAACTGACAGTATCTATAGATCTAACGGTTCAAACGGATACACTTCCTACCCTATAGGGCCGGGTGCTGTAGAAGTTACGTATACAGCTGGGTACTCTTCTTGTCCCTCAGACCTGAAACTAGCAGTAATTGACTTAATTACATACTATCACAAGGACGAGCACAAAGAGCGTAAAGTAATGGGCGGAGCAAGTATACAAAACTCTGCAAGCTCTTCTCAGGCAAACAATGTAGCGTTTCCAGATCATATAAAGCGAGTCCTAGACTTGTATAAGAACTTTTAATGCAAAGTAATATCAGAAAAGAACTAGCAGAGGCTTTGTTAAAAGATCTCAGCTCTGATGAGAATAAAAGAACACGTAAAAAGCTACAAAAAGCTAGGCCCCAAGTACTATTTTTAGAGAATCTTAATTTCATTAACGACACCATCAAAGAGCTAGGCTCTAGAGGTCATTTAAATGAAGAGATTAACCTTTTAAAGTTTACTGATGCAGACTTACAAAAAGCTCGCGATGTAGGTGCTAGATTTCAAATTGGTTATGTTACAAGAAATAAGAGATACCCCAAAGGAGCTTCTAATATAGAGAACACTATGGGAGGCCAGCACTTACGCAAAAAGTTTCCTGCTGACTTTAAAAAAGTAAAAGCCGGAAAAGCCTTTATATGCAGTAGCTTTGCTCAAATTGGCAAATGCAAAAAAGAGATAATAGACTTATTCATTAAAACTACTGAACATAATTTAAAAAAAATACGCGCTTCTATAGATAGAGGACACGGAGCCAGCGATGGTTTAGCAGTATCAGGAGTACAGATAGCTCAAGGAATGGGAAGAGCTCAAAAAGCTTTAGGAGACGATGAAGAAGCAAAACAACTTTTTCAGCAAGAGTTTGACTCCTTTGTAAGAGATTCTTTTACAGAAGGTGATTTGAAACTAACAGCCAACGAGGTAAAAGACTTACTAAAGGTCTCTATTGAGTATGAGCAAATAGTAACTCCTTCGGGAAAGATATCAGCTACTTACTTGCCTTTTATTACATTTCAAGATAAGTACACAAATAGAGTGACACATCAAGCTCGAGAAGTAGTAATTAAAAAGGTTGTTGAAAAGTTTTTTCAAAAACTTGGTGCCGGAGAGTTAGCTTCCATGGAAGGGTCAAGCTCTCTTAGGGATAAAATGATCTCTAAAGCAATAGCTCCTCTTATTAATATAGAGGGAAAAGGCAAAAAGATAAAAGTTAGCTCAAACATAGATCCTCGAAAAGTAAAGTTAAAGACAGGAGGAAAGGTCGGAGTATCACAAGCCGCAGGCGGAGTCGCCGCATTCAGAATAACAAAAGGCAAAAGTGCAAAGACTAAACCTACGGGCAAAGTACAAAAAGCAACATCAAGCAGTTATTCTATAGCGGCTATTATGGGCAATATTAATGCAAAGCTTCCTGGAAAAGTAGCTGAAAACATGGGCAGCCCTGCACTTGAGAAAAGAACAGGTAGGTTTGCGTCAAGCGTAAGAGTAACAGACGTGGCACAAACTCCTCAAGGGTTCAATAGCATAGGATACACTTACATGAAAGAACCTTATAGCGTTTTTGAAACTACAAGTGGTAGTAGATTCGCAGACGCAAATAGAGACCCTAGGGTCATAATTGATAGATCGATTAGAGAGATCGCCGCAGAGATGGCCGTCGGTAGACTATATACTAGGAGAGTATAATGACAGCTGCAAGACTATATACTTCAAGACGTATGAATATTATAGAGGCTTTAGTTTTAAAGCTGAAAGATATTGATGGGTCAGGCTCGTATCTTATGGACGTCAATGAAAATGTTCATCCTAGTTTAAAGTTTTGGGATGAGATAGAAGAATTTCCTGCAATCCATCTAAATGCAGGATCTGAAACGCGTGACTACCAAGCTGGTGGTTACAAAGATAGGTACTTATCCGTGACTATACGATGTTATGTAAATGAAGAAGATGCACAAAGAGGTCTAAATGCTTTAATGGAAGATATAGAAACCGTTATAGAAGAACAGTCCGCCTTAGAGTATGTAGACGCACAGAATAAATCATATAGCACTCAACAAATCACTATAGTCAGTATAGATACTGACGAAGGTGTACTAGAGCCTTTAGGTATTGGAGAGATCCTTATCGAGGTTCGATACTAGAAAATACTGGCACGAGCAAAAGTTCACGCCCAAGTCTTTTCAAGATACATAGGAGATAAACTATGGCACAACAACTATTTTTTAGTCGCGACACGAAAGTGTACATCGCTAAAGGTGATTTTGTATGGGATCTTCCCGTATTAGATGGCTTTAGCTTTTCACAAGCAACAAACTCAAGCGAAATTACACTAGCAGAAATGGAAGCAAGCGGTGGCGCAAGTCGTCGTGGTCGTAAGCAATTTAACGATTCCTTGGCACCTGCCGAGTGGTCTTTTTCAACTTATGTCCGCCCTTTTAAATCCGCAGGATCAGGTACAGGCGCAGCAGACACTGTTGCAGCTAAAGTTCACGCAGTAGAAGAAATTCTATGGGCTCTTTTTTCAGGACCAGCAGCTTATTCTTCTAGCACGTTTACAGATCAATTTACTGCTGATACTACAACAGGCCAGGAATTCACCACTATTGATTTTAGTGAATCAAACAAAGCTACTTTAGGAACTTGCGATATTTTCTTTGTAGTTGGCGGAGCAAACCGAAAAATATATAAGCTAAAAGACGCAGTAGTTAACGAAGCTAGTCTTGATTTCGATATTGATGGTATTGCAACAATTAACTGGTCAGGTATGTCCTCAGAAATTGTTGACATGACTGGTAGCACTATTACTGCTTCTGGAGCATCTGCGCACCCTGCATATGATGCAACTACTGCAGATAGCACCACTATAGCAGTTGGAGATGTCTGGTTGGATACGAATGACTCACATCGTTTAAGTGTAGTTACCGCTGTACCGGGTTCAGGTGTTATTACTAATACCGGCGCTATTTATGAAGGTGCTTCGCAGACAACTAACTTTATTCGTAACCGTTTAACTCAGCTTACTGTAACACCTACTACTCGTGATCCTGACTCTGATGGAGTCAACGAATTAGAGGCGAACTACTCTATTACTCTTACTGGTGGTAATATTACTATGAGTAACAACCTTACCTTTATTACTCCAGAAGAAATTGGTCTTGTAAATATTCCAATTGGCCACGTTACAGGAACTCGTTCAGTCTCAGGTTCTATGACCTGCTACTTGAGCAAGGACACTAGTGCAACTAACCATTCTGCAGATCTTTGGGAAGATTTGAAGTCTATCACTAGCGTGGTAACTAACTCCTTCGGTCTTGTCTTTAAGATTGGTGGTATAACAGCAGGACAGCCTCGTTTAGAAGTTAATATGCCTACTTGTCACTTAGAGATTCCAACTCACTCTATTGAAGATGTAATTTCGGTTGAGACTGCGTTCAACGCATTACCGTCTACTATTGATGGAACTAACGAAGCTACTGTTATATACTATCCGAAGCAGTAAAATCGTTACCAGACCAAAAAAAGTTCTTGACAATTTTGGTTGATTAACATATAATATGTAGTATAAAAAGTAGGGGCTTTTCGGAGCCCCTCACTATATCTGGGATAATATATGGCAACTTACAGTTTTTTAAAGGAAGCAAAGGCTTATATAGTCTATGGAACTACTAAGCTCCAACTAGATATGAGTTCTATAAGCTTTAGCCAGACTTTTACAGAAGAGACTCACACTGTAAGAACTTTGCACAACCAGAATAATGTATTTGAAGGGTCTGTTATTAATAAAGCAAATCCTGCAAATTTTGAAATAACTGTAAACCTTCTTTTAGAAGATGACTTAGAAATACTTTTTAATAGGTTGATCGATGTAAACTCCTTTGACTTATACGTTTCAACCGCTGATGATGTATTTAAGTTAGAGACTTGCGTTATAACAAATGGGACGATCAATATCGAGAGATTGCGACCTCTGAGTTTGAGCATATCTGGCGAAGCATCAAAGCTCCTAACCGGACAAGCTACAGAATTTGCTGCTGAAAGTATCACAGTTCTGCGGACTTCCGCGTCCTCTCGTACATACAACTTATCTCCAGATCTCACAGTAGCACTTGGAGGGACTGATATTCACGGTCATTTAGTAAGTATGTCTATAGAACTACAAAATGAGATAGATTGGATACCTTGGAAAACTATAAATAATGCACTAGTTGCAGGAAATACCATGTACCCCACTCAGTTTAATTTAAAAGGAAAAGTTCTAGCAGGTAACATAACAAGATATTTAAATAGTGATAGTAAGGCAGATGCGGGTATACATGGTATAACACAAAGCCTTCGTATCAAAGCTGGCACTCTTATTAGCAATACTTTTTATGGTATAGACTTAAACACAACGAATTGTTCTTTTACCAATCGAGTAGGCGTAGGTACTGCATTTACTCAAAATATTGATTGGAGGATGGTTCAAAACCCCGCGTCTTTAGCAGACGTATTCAAGTACGAAACACAATCTTAAAAGGAAAAATGATGGACTTAAAAAAATTAATGGTAGACACTAAAGCAGTGTGGGTAGACTTTCCAGGTCTTCCAGGCTTTTCTGTTGAAGTGGCTAACTTGTCAAGAAAAGAATTAAACGGCTTAAGAAAACGCTGTACCGGACAAAAGTTCGATAGAAAAACAAGAGCAGTTGTAGAAACTTTAGACGAAGATAAGTTCGTTACAGAGTTCTCACTAGGCACAGTAAAAAACTGGAAAGGTCTAACACTAGATCATCTATCGTCTTTACTGCTCATTGATACTGATAATCAAGACTTATCTAAAGAGCTAGAGTATACTGCGGATAACGCAGAAACTCTTGTATCGTCTTCAACTGAATTTGATACATGGCTTAACGAGGTAGTCTTCGATTTAGATAACTTTCGTGCAGGACCAAAAAGAACAGGCGATGGATCGACTGGAGAGAATGCACAAGAATCTTGATACTGGAATGACACGCATAAAGTATTTGAATATGTGTGAACAATTAGATCAAGAGCCTATAGAAATTGAAATTCCTCCTGACTGGGAGGATTTTCCAGAAATTATACAGCAGGCAATAAATACCTTCAATCAGTTAGGAGATAGAGTTTATGCTGAAATAGGCTATACTGGAAAAGACTATACTAATTTAACGCATTTTATAGATGTATATGAAGTGCAGGATAAAGAATTTTTCCTTGAAATACTTTCTTGGCTAGATTCAAGAGCTATCAAAAAATCCTCAGACGACTTAAAGAGGCAGTATGATAAGCTAAAGAGAAAATAAATTGGCAAATACAGTAAGCTTAAAAATTAAAATCGATGATGATGGCTCACTGTCCATTATTGCCAAGGAAGCAAAAAAAGCTAAAGAAGGCGTAGAGTCGGTATCTAAAGCTACTAATAAAGGCGCCAAGGCTTCCGACAATTACTCCAAAAAGAATAAGGGAGTAGCTCAAGCTACTTCTAACGGGACAAAAGCATTCTCTAAAATGACCACGGGTATTACTGGTGGTCTTGTTCCTGCCTATGCAACATTGGCCGCAAACGTGTTCGCGTTATCTGCGGCTTTCAACTTTTTTAAACGCGCCGCAGATGTATCTATTCTTGAAAAGAGTCAGACACAATATGCAAGCTCTACAGGTGTCGCTCTAAAATCTATTACTGCAGGACTAAGAGAAGCTTCAGGAGGCATGTTAGGATTTCGAGAAGCAGCTGAAGCCGCCGCTATTGGTGTAGCTAAAGGTTTCTCTCCTCAACAGCTAGAAGACTTAGCCTCTGGCGCTAAGCGTGCCGCAGCCGCTTTAGGACGAGGCTTTGAAGATGCTTTTGATAGACTTATTCGAGGTGCTTCTAAAGCAGAACCTGAATTACTTGATGAATTAGGTATTACTCTACGACTTGATACTGCTACTAAAGCCTATGCAAAAACTCTAGGAGTACAACAGAATGCTTTAACTGCTACTCAACGAAGTCAAGCTGTATTAATAGAGACACAGAAACAACTAGATGAGCTGTACGGAAAAGAAGCCGCGGCGTCTAACCCTTTTGTAGTCCTTGCAAAAACTTTTGAAGACTTGGTACGAACAGGTACAGATTTCTTAATGCCTATGATGACAGGTATAGCTGCTATTATTAATAAAAGCGGTATAGCCGCTATAGCAGTTTTTGGACTACTAGGCGCAAGCATATTTAAAGCCGCCATACCTTTGGATGGCGTAAAGAAACGTATGAAAGAAATGGCGGTAGCATCTGCAGAGTCTACCGCACATGCAATTAACGATCAAATGAAGTATAGAGCCGAACTTGAAAAAAATGCAGCAGCAATAGAAAAAGCAAAAATTAGCGCAAGCCAAAAAACTGCAAAAGCTGCTGTTGATGCAGGAGGCGGGAACAGCAAACTGGTTAATAGATTAGCTGGAGGCGAAAAGTTAAATGCTATTCAAGCTGGCCGTGTTAAGAAAATGTTAAAAACCGCTGAAAAACAATACCAGATTCATGGTAAGATTGTAACAGGTACTTTTAAAGACATGGATATTGCTATTGTTAGAGATATGAAAAAATCAATGAACGATATGACTAAGTCAAGTCGTTCATTCGGACGTGCTACAAAAGATATGTTTAAGAAGGTGACTCTGGGAGGTAAAGTTGCGTTCGCAAAGTTAAAGCAGGTAGGTACATCTACTTTAGGCGGTTTAGGCAAACTAGCGGCTTTCACCGGCAGAGCTATGAACAAAGCCATGAAAATGGCAGGTGTAATTGGAATATTTGTAATGCTGTACGAAGTAGGCATGAAAATGCTAAAAGCGCCCTTTAGTATAGTGCATGGATTTTTAACTGGCTTCGATAAAGTTGTTAATAGTATACTATCTATGCTGACTCCTGTATTTTCAGGAATAGGCAAGACTATAGATGGTATTAAAAACAAGTTTGGCTCTTTTGTAAACTTTTTCATAAAGCATTATAACACTCTGGCAAACGAATTTCCGTCACTAGGTCTAGAAGAAATCAAGCTAATGGAAGAAAATAGCACTAAAGCCCAAGACGCCATGGAAGGCCTGGGCAAGACTGTTGTTAATACCGCTAAGATGTTCGAAAAGTCAGATAGAGGTCAAAGATGGTTTGCTAAAGAACTAACACAGGATAAACTACAAGCACAAGAAGACTCGTTAAAAAGCTTCCAAGAAACGTATAAAAAGATGGGAGAAGACTTAGCAGCGGCCAATACAGCTATGACTTCTAGCCTCAATAAGCAAACAGATGCTCAAAAAGGCTTTAGCCAAGCAAATCTAGTAGGGACTCTTGGACTAGGCAATCGGATAGCAAAAATCTATGAAACTTCAAGAGCTATGGGCCCTTTAGGTAAGTCTTATGAGCATTCAACTCTGACAGTAGTGCAACAAGAAGCCGCTCTTGAGTCTCTTAGAAGAGAAATGACTGAGCTAGGCATTATGAGCCCTAAACTAGCTAACTTACTCAAAAAGAACCCTCTAGACCTAAGTACTACAATGGGCGACGATGGACAGCTTCTTACTAATGTAGAGCTTATGCAACGAATAGGGGCAAACGCTCGTAGTGCAGGAGCGGAACTTAAAACTATGAGAGATGCCGCAAACGGTGTAAGCTCTGCTATGGTTGGTGGAGACTTAAAAAATGCAGAGTACTTGCTAAACGATATGGAAGCAGCGGCTTTTGCAGCTGCGGCAGGGTTTAAAGAGTTAGGCACAAAAGAAGGTATTGCATCAGCAAATCAGGCCTTAGAAGAATATAATACAGCTCTAGGCGATACTATAAATACTACAGACTACAAAGCTAGTCTCACAGCTCTTAGAGAAGCACAAGAAGAGTTAAGCTTATCTATGATTACAGCTAATAACTTAGCGGGGCAGGCGGGCGAAATAACAAAGCTAAATAATGAAGTTATGACGCAGAAACTTGCACTTGACGAGGTAAACTTAAAACTCGTAGGGCTAAGCAATGGAGCACTTTTTGATCAATTAACATTGTTAAAAAGTATAACAGAAGAAAAGAAAAGACAAGCAGAAACAAAACTTATAGCAGAAACTCAAGGTGAGGCAATGGGAGTGGCATCTGCAACAGGTAATATTGCCGCAGTAGAAGGCGCTAAACTCGACAAGAAAGGAGACGACGCAACGTTTGCAGACAAGGCAGAAGCTTTGATGAATACACTTTCTCCTATGCAAGAAGCAATATCAAAACTAGGGCCGGA
>Ga0222717_10001074_pt1 | contig 22755 bp, 21 predicted proteins | sample C33_18DmetaG_FD_165053 | JGI IMG/M metagenome (GOLD analysis project Ga0222717, IMG submission 165053) | Estuarine water microbial communities from San Francisco Bay, California, United States - C33_18D | ecosystem: Environmental > Aquatic > Marine > Unclassified | place: USA: California... | reverse complement strand
TTGGTTTGATGATGAGGATTTCGGGAAGGGACAGAAATCGGGTCTTTTTTCTCCAATGGAAAAAAAGAAAGTAAAAAACGAGATGGGTTTGATAATCAATTTTACTAATGAGCAAGGATTAATTGATGCAAGTAAAGGTGATTTGAAATCGTTTGTGGCATCTCATTTGAAAATGAACAGAAAGGTGACATACTACTACAATGAAAATTCCTTTTTAGACATGGAATCTCCCGATAAATACTTGCTACAAGAACAAGCAAAATGGACTAAAAACGGAAGTAAATTAGGTGATTTTGGCGACGACAAATATGTGGAATTGGTCTTATCTATTGATAGTGCTACTGATGCAACAGACAATTATACAGGAGAGTCGGGGATAGAGAACAAAAGACTCGTCACCCTTATTCTTCCCAACGAATTCACATCAATAAGTCCAATGACTCAAGAGGCTGATGGTTTAGAATTTAGTAAAGGGAGAATTACAAGTAAGCAATTTATTGACGATAAAGCATTATTTACCTTTTCGGATGCAAGCGAATGTCTTATTCCTAATCCCGAAGACAAGACTTTTCAAGCAAAAGACAAAAACGGACAGATTTTGAAAGGTAAAGTAGTAAAAATGACATTAAAAGAGGGCAATTCGTCGGATGCTTTAAGAGAGCAATTAGCCCAAAGAAAAAAGAATAATTTGAATAAGACCTACTCTTTTGAAATAGAAGAGGAATATACCCTTGATTCAGTCGCTTGGGTTACAGGAAAGAAAAATGATTTCATTAAAATGATTGTTCCGACTCAAGATTCAACGGGCAAAGAAGTATTCAAAGTAGTAAATATAAATATAGGTGAATTGTAATGGCGAGAAAGTGTGGAAATTGCGGTGAAGTAGGAACAGGACATAATAGGGCTACTTGTCCTCACCCACCCAAAGGTGGACTTCCTAAAAAGGAAATCCAAGTGACGGGAACTGCGGGTGATGCAGGGGGAAGTCCCGAAGTCAGCCCACCTGCTACGCCTCCTATGCCCGAAGCCCCTATGAGTAAGAAAGAAGAAGAATTGATTGGTCTTATTGGATTAAATGCTACTCTCAAATTGAAAGAATTAGGTTTGATTGACAAGACTTCTATTGACACGGTTTCTAAGAGCAACATTGAAATCATTGATGGTCGCTATGGAGAGCCATATAAGGTTGAATATGCAGGTAAAACGGATAAAATTAGCCGAATTATCATTAATTCTAACATGACGCTTGGTGAATCGGTTTCTAAGTTCAGTCCCGAACAGATGGGTGATGCACTTAGCGGATTCTTGAATGAAAGGCTACAAAAACAAATTTCAACAGATTCAAAGGGCGAGCGTGTAAAACACTTGCGAGAATTAATGAAACACATGGATATGCTTTCTAAGGCATTCGGTTTTGACGACCAAAGACAATTAGAAGCCTTCTTTGCCGCTTGGTTAATGAAAGACTCCACTTGCCGATTAACAGGTATTCCCGGAACAGGAAAGACAACCGTTATTGAAGCGGCGGCTACATTACTTTCTAATTCTTATGGTTTCAATAATTTGACGAGAACATTGTTAAATACAGAACAATATAAGAATTACAGAAAGGGAGAAGAAGTAGTTCCTATTATTTTCCCTAACGGTATGAAATATGCTTTAGATTATGGTTACAATGAAAGTATTAGAGCATTATGGGAAAATTGGCGATTTAGTCAATGGGACAGCAAGAGCAAGACTTCGGGAAGTTATTTATATGACTTTAGATTCCTACAAAGAGTCCGAAACAACAAGAAAAAGCAGTCATTGAATCCTAACACTTTTGCTGATGTATTGTTTGCTAAGGTAAAAACAATTGTTGTCAAGGATGATTTAGGGGATAATAAAACAAATTATACTATCAAATCCACTCCTATTGATGAAATTACTCTTTCGGGATTATTTAGCAACGGCAGTCTTCCCGTTACTATCAAGAGAACGAAGAAAGGAAAAGAAACAATTCTTCAATATCAAGGCAAAGACCTATACAAAGACACAGGCGCAAATGAAGGCTACTTTTTGAGAGAATTTTTGATTGATTATTTCTATGATGCAAGACTTGACGATGAAAATGTAGGTATGGACTTGATTTCAAAGGAAATGCTTGAAGAAATCGGTATTGCGAAAATAGATTATGACAAGCGAGCCGAAGAAATCCTTTACGGTATTGAAATCCGTCAAGAAACAAGCACCAATCCAATTACGAGAAAGACTGTATCGGAATACAAATTTGACCCATCACCCCGACCAATTGTTACTCAACCAATTAAGTTCTTTAACGAAGCCAACAGAAGCGGAAGTGGTGTTGAAGACGCAGTTCTTGGTCTAATTGCGGAAAAGACTGTTGAATATAGAGGACAGACTTTCAAATCGCCTTCTTTCGTCGCTTGGATGGATACTAACCCTCACCAAAAAGGAAACGATTTAGCGTTTGTTGATAGAATTGACATGGAATTATATTTCGGAACTTTGAATCTCGGAAGTAGGTTCAATGCTTTAACTGAACGATATTCTCAAAGAAAGGGAAGCGACCCTAAATCACAATTGATTAATAAAATTTCCGAAGGTCTTATTAAACCAATGAGGTTCAAGGATTTAAGAACCGTTTGGGGATTAACGAATGGGATTTTCTTCAATGCTTCGGGTAAGCCCGATTCGGAAGGTGGTGCATTACTTGACATTTCTTTGCTTTCGGTTCTATTTACGCAAAGGTATATGCCTAAGCAAGACAAGGTGAAAGTAAGTTACAACAATACAGACACCGAACACACATACTCGGATTCAAGCCACACATATTTCTCACCTCTTGTTGATATTTCAAGGACTACAAACCTTGCTTATGAGAAGCAACATGAAACGGATTTGAATAAGTATTTAGCAAAGGATAAGGCGCAAGCCCCTGCGCTCATTGAGCGTATGCTTGGTTTCCGATTCACCAATTCATTAATTAAAATGACAAGAGCATTAGCATTCTTGAGAGGAAAAGACTATGTTACTCGTCAAGAAGTTATTGACGCATTACCTTTCACCGTAGGACACCGACTCGGCCCTGCGAGAGAAGGAGAAGACCCTAAAGGCCGTGACATTGGAATTAACAGGGATGCTATGACATTGACTAACGAACAAGAATGGATTAAAGAATTAATTCTTGAAGGGTATGTGTTGAAAAAGACGAATACCTTAATGGGTCAAGCATCGGAAGTAACTTTGTTTGATGATTGGGATTCATTTATGAAGAAGTGTAAGAATACAATTGAAGCCAATGATGAATTATGGGTTTATGAAAAGGACATTCTAAACAGTATGAAACAGGCTGTTGTTAGCGGAACAGGTATTACTCCTGTTCATTATCATATTGCCGTAATGATTGTTGAAAATGTGCGTAATTCTAAGCGTTATCAAGACAAGTATAAGGCACTATTTGAAAGAATTTCAAGACCTCAAGCCGTTGCGGGTGATGAGGACATGGATTCAAACATGAAGGCAAGGCAAATCAGTAGTAGTAAATCTCTTTATCAATACTACAATGTGCGTGGAGATATTATCAACGATACATACTTATTTGCCGACGATAAAATGCGTTTATTGGATTTAATCAATTCAAAGATTCAAGGTCTTGCGGGTGTTAAAATGCCTATGAATGCTTCATTCAAGGGTTCAATATATCCAACCGCAAACACTAATTATGAGAAAATGGGTGCTGAATATAAATCACACGGATTTGGAGATTTGACTACATACACTTGGAACTCATATAATGATGGACTCGGCGCATGGGGATTCCTTGCATCAAACGGTCAAAATAAGACTCCGCAAATCACATTAGGTAGTGATTTATTAGGAAAGAAGGACTACATTTATGAAGCGAACCAAGAATTATCCATTGTAGGTGGATTTTATCAAGTGGAACAAGAAGCGGATTTCAAAATGCCTATTGAATTCGTCAAAAAATTAGACAGCATGATAGATTCACTAAATGATGATGTCAGCGAAGGTTCGTCTTATCTATTCGCATCAAGTGGCGCAGTAAATGTGATAGGAAATAAAATCAAATTGAAAACCTTCAAAGAATCCATCACTACTGCGATTAAAAATTATTATTGTAAGAGCAATACGCAAACGGTTGATTTGAAGAATGGTTTATTTGCTTGTTTTGAACTGAATCATCAAAGTGATAAGAACTCTATTAAAAATCCATTGGTTTCAAAGGGGAAGGACAACATATTGATTTGGTTTAGGCTACACCGCCGAACATCGGATAAATTGAAGTTAAATGAAATTGATTATCTCGCATTAGAAATCGGTATTACAAGTAAATTAGCGAAGCCCGTAAGTCCAAAGGTCAATAATGATATAGGGACTAATCCCGATGGAACGCAGTATGAAAAATTCACGGTTTATGAATATATTGCAGTAGGTGATGAATTATTTGATAAGGCGAAATATAATCCTACACCATTATTTATTGATAGTGGAAACCTTTCGGAAATGGATTATTCCTATTATACAAATGCTATTCTCAATGCGATTTCAACGAAATGATTAAGTAGTCGTTAAGAGAATGGATAGATAGGGTGAATAGATTGGTTGAGGTGGATGGTGTAGGAAATGTCCCTCAAAATATGTGGAATGCTTTCAAAACCCTTCAAAATTTATACAAAGAACCACTTGTCCCTATGTATTTAGGTGCTGAAGAACACGGTGCTTATACAGATATGAATTCAATTACCGTAGGTATTGACAATATGTTGAAAACAATTTTAGAAAATTATCATGAAGTTCCCGATGAATACAAAGCAGGTTCGTCTTTCTTTACCGTAGGTCATGAGTTCGGCCACATCACCACACATCCCGGAAAAGACAGCGATTATTGGATGAATGGTGCGAATAATTTTCCTATTGAGGCCGCTAATCGTCAAAAGTGGTTGAATGTATTATCCGACATTATCGTTAATTGGTCTGTTATGACAGGTTCTAATATCCGTGAAAGAGGTGGTATTGAAAAGATTACCGAAGAATTAAGAAAAGGTTTCATGTCGGGTCAATTTAATCAAAAATGTGAAAACATAGAAGGTCATAGAAAGTTATTGAAAACAGGAAAGAACGCTTATGGTTTGCCTATGAAAGACAATCGTTTCAAGCCCAAAGGTATGAAAATCGGACAATTTACAAATGGCGACTCCGATAAGGATTATTACAAGCCAACAGTTAATACACCATTTTTTGAACAGTATGTAGGTCAAGGGCGAGGACCTCAATTTTACCCACCAATTAGTCAATCATTAGGGAATGTTAATCGGAAAGGCTACAATGAAGTGAGGATTAGTAAATCAGTAAGTGGATTGAGTAAAGGTTCAACACATAAGGTGCGAGAAACGCTTACTTTTGATGGCCGAAAAAATGCACCTTATGAACCGATTAATTCTTATGTTTTAGAAAATGGAAAGAAAGTGAGCGCAAGGTATGTGCAAACGCTATGTCCCGACTGTAAAAAGCCTACAATGTCAATTTGGGATTATTGGTGGGGTTATGATGATAAAGTGCAAGGTATAGACCAACAGGCTCAAGGAAACGGTTCATATATTTACTTAATGACTCAATTATTTGTTTATCAATGGGCGGCAATTTATTCAACCTTTTTACCATACAACAATAAAATAGATAGGTCTAATTCTAAGGAGTTCTTGAAAGACATAGCAAAGACGATGGATTTAGTTATGGGGGATGAATGATGGGTTGGAAAAAGAATAAGTTCAGTAGTGAATTAGGTCAAGAATACATAGGTAAAATTTTTGATTTGATATTTGCTGAACCCATGTTTGAAACCAATGCTTTAGAAACGGAAGATTTAGACCGTCAAGTTAATCATTTCAAAAACAATGCGCTATCAATTGTTAATTTGATGAAAAAATTCGTTGTAGGCTATGGAGAAGTCCCTATGTCGGAAGCCGTTTCAACAGGTATTCAAATATGCCCCCATTGTAGGCGAAGAGATTTTATTTGGAATTGGGAAATTGTTGATGTAGGACATTATGCGAGTCCCGAAGATTGGGTTTCATCTGTTGAACCTAAAGAATGGAATGGTGGTTTAAGTCATGAAAAAGACCGTTATTTGTTTATGGCTCGCTACAAATGCAATCATGTAACGACTTGTAATAAATGTAAAACAACAAGCATAGGCCATTTTTCTTCATGTAAAGGATGCGGTTCAACCGATGTAGTAAAAGCAGGTTGTCAAAAAGAATCCTATGGAAAACACTTTATTAAAGAATATACGGCTAAAAACAATCATCCAACGAATAGAAATTCCCTTCAAAATGTTCTTTTGAAAAATAGAGAAATTAAAAATCCTAATGACCGTAAAGAAAGAAAACAAGGGGACTTGATAGGTTATGAATATAAGAGGAAAATGCCGTCAAAAGGTATGGCGATTACTGCTTATGACGATGCTAAAAAGTATATGCCTTATGTCAAATTTACTTATGGTGCAACATTTAATGATGGGACATTTGAAACAAAAGATGTTCTATATCCGCTTAGTGAATTGAATTTTGCATTGTCAAAGAAAAGAAGGCAGGTTTGTAGGAATGGTCTTAACAATTGCCATCAAGGAAGCCCATACGAATTAAGTGAAGATGAAAATGTATGCAAGTCTTCTCATTACCGTGTAGGTTCAAGTGGTTTCTTAAATGAATTTAATGGTAAATGTGGTGCAAGAATGCCTCCAACAATCGTTCAAGAAGCCTACTATTACAATCCATCGTTAATGAATATCATGGCGGAACAGCCATTAGGAAAAGCCGCTATGTCGGGAAGGACTAAAAATGGCGAACCTGTCTATTTCATTCACCTTATGAGTTCTGTTGATGATGAATACAAAATCCTATTGCCGTTGCCTATGATTGAAAGTCTTAGTGCAATTCCCGATTCACCCGAACCAATTACTGCATCAAGTAGCCCCCCTTCATGTCCTAATGATGTTGGGGCGGCAGTAATGATGGAGGATTTAGTGAAAACGGCTAAAGACTCTATGGAGGATATGAAGGAACAATTAAGTGAGCAATTGAAGGCATATTTTGATTTAGGACCTGCTGATGCTAATACATCGGATGGATTTTCGTTTGTAATTTGCGAAGGGAGAAGCCGTCATGCAATTTTAGAAGATGGTAATTGGATTGATAAATCCCCGAAATGTAAGGCTGATGGAAAGTCTTACGCTCGTTGGAATCATGTCCCTTCATACGCAGACCCCGATTCAACCTTTGATGATTATTTAGGGCCGAATCCTAATTCACATTTTGTTCAAGATTGGTTGAAGGCATCCGACCAAATTATATCATTTGTCAGCAGTCCACCCGTATATCATTATGTTGATGGGATAGGCGAAATCGTTAGAGAAACCGAAGGCGTTATTATAGACATTATGGAATGTGAAACCTGTAAAGGCATTGTTGAAGCAAAAGGAATTATCCCTTATCGTCATAATCTAAATCAATGTGATGAAAACGGTGTAGCAATAAATGGTTTTTCTCAAGAAGTTCTTGATGCTGAAATAGAATATCAAGCCTCTTATCCGATGGAAAATCAAAAAGGTGAAGTAGTTCCTACTGCATGGGGTATTATAGCAAGTGCAAAGCATGACGGCAAGGATATGTTGAAGAGAATAACAAAGTATAAATTTGATTAGGTGATAATATGGGAGATTTCAGCACAGGTGATGTATTAGTCAAAAACAATCCTTTTATTTTTTATATTGAGTCGGAAAAGAGGATTGAAACGGGCAATAAGCAAGAATATCCTAATCCACTAAGGGCAATTTTTGATGATTTAGCCCCTTTGTTGTTTGAAAGTGAACCTTCAACCCGTTATCCTCAAGAATTTTCGGGTGTTAAAGGTTTTGATATTCTAAATGACCCATTAAGTGCTTTGATGGTTACTTCATCAGTTCCCGACCCTGTTATTGGATTAACTACTCAAAGAAGGTATAGGCCAACCGTTCAAGGTGAAATGGGTTTGGCTACGCACATGAACCTATTGGTTGATGCTTCGGGCAGTATGTCGGCTGATTCAATGGTTTATGGTCATGCTAAAGACGGAACTCCATTAGGGGGCGTTGATGTAGCCACTATTGCCGCAGGTTTAATGGTTGCTCAATGTGAAATTGCTAAGGACACATTTAGTGTTTTTGATTTTCATAATAATGGAGATATTGTTTGGAAAGGACCTTCGGGCGACCATAGAGGATTCCTTGAATATATATTTGCTGATTACACGGATAGCACCCGACCCTTTTCTCCAAGAGGCAGAACAAACCTTAATGCAGGTTTGAAATTTGCTTATGATGAATTAGAAACCTATGATTTTGACCAAACAGTTACTTGCGTTATTATAGATGCAACAAACATAGATTGGAGAGGTCAAATTAGACAGTATGACCCTAAGTTAAGAGCATTAGGACCATTATTTTACATTATTATAGGTTCAAGTATTGGAAAATTAGGAACATTATTATCCGAAGCAAGACAAGACTTAGAAGATGTATTATTTGATATGTATAAAACGAATATGAGCAAATTTGCACTTGACTTCGGTATTTTGGTTGGTGAAGATGGAAACATTACAGACTTCGCAGGTAAGTTAATTGAAATTGCTTCTATGAATCAAAAGAAGAAAATTGGCGAAGACGATAACGATAATACTATGACACTTGCTGAAGAAGATTAAATCCTCATCCTTTAGATAACAGGAGGCACAAAGGTATTATATGGCTGAATGGAAATCGGAGTCAAAGGGCGGAAGTTCTTTACCTGCTGACAAAATCGTTTTCGCTCTAATGTCAAAAGGGCAACCTGCCGATTTACAATTCCCTTTAGATTTCGTTAGGGATAAGTCATTTTTCACAGGAATGACAGGAAGCGGTAAGTCATGGTCGGCAGGGCTTATGATGGAAGAAATCAACCGTGTAGGGCTACAATTCGTCTGTTTTGATGTATTGGGCGCACATGATGGTTTGGCTACTTTGAATAATGTTGAGGCATTGAGTCCTAAGAATGGTGAAACCGTAAATATGCGAGGTCTTGTTGAGAGATTAGGGAGAGAGCCTACTTCATTCGTTATTGATATTTCGGGATTGCCTTTGGATAAGCAACAAATCCTTCTTTCGGATTATTGCGAAGCCTTGATTGCGGCTCAATTAAATAAGGGTATTTTGACTGTTTTTGAAGAATGTCAAGACTTCGTTCCGCAACAAGGTAAGCCTATTTCATCCGAAGGTATTATCCGTCTTTGTAAATTAGGTCGTCAATATGGCTACGGTGTTTGCTTGATTTCGCAAAGACCTGCTTCTGTTTCTAAAGACGCATTGAGCCAATGTAGTGTTTATATGATTCATAATCTCGTCAATCATAGGGATTTGAAAGCGGTTGAAGACCAAATGGGGTTCGGTGCTGATAGAACGCAAGTAAAGAAATTATCCGCAGGTATCGCAAGTGCTACGCAAGGAGAAGTCGTTTGTTATTCTCCAAGTTATTTCCGTGATGAAGGTTTCTTTAGGGCTTCAAAAATTAGAGAGGATAGAAAGGTAACTCATTCGGGAAGCAACATTGAACTAAAACCTGCAACATTTAATTCTCAAGGAACAGATTTTTCAAAGAATCCGAGTATGGATATTGGTTCTATGCCGACATGGAGTTCCGAGCCATCAAATTCTGTAAATTTTGACACTAATTCGGCCACTCCAACACCTTCAGCCCCCGATTTACAAGAAAAAGGAGAAAAAATGGACTCTTTAGCCAAGTTATCATCGGCTACATTGAAAGAGGACTTCCCCGATTTAGAATATGTTGCGCCCGATGAAACATTAAAAATTGAAATAGATTCTCCAAAATTAGAATTGTCTAATGAAACCCAACAAGCAAACCCGTTAATGGGTATTGGAATCGTTTTGGGCGTAGCGGGATTCTCATACTTGACCCTTAGCACCATTCTTAAGTGAAGTATTAAATATGGGTTTAGCCAATAAGAACAGTATGATATGCGAAGGCGATTGGGTTTTAACTGATGAAGCCGTTCAATTTATCCAAAAAGACAATCCTCCCTTAGTGGAATTTCTATTCTTAAATGATGAAGTCCTTTGGAAACAAAAAATCGGGCGTGAGCGAGAGTATTGTATGGAGAATTACCTTAGCGAAAAAGGAATCCATAAAGTAGTCCACAAGGTCAAGGCTAATAAGGTTTCCTATAAAGAAAAAGGTAAAATACATTGGATGGATAAGAAAGACATATTCTTCATTTTTCGCTTTGAACATGAAATCAATATGTGGCGACCCGCCAAAAAAGTAGGAAAGAAATATAGATTAAGTGACAATCCATACCCTCAATATCCTACAAATGTTGCTAAGAAAAATGCCGAATTTTTATATATTTCAACAGTTAGAAAACAGCCACATAAGATATACAAGGTTGCTAAGAATGCCGACACCATAGATGAAGTCAATACACCTATATTCGGTGATATGCCCCATGAAGAAGAGGGTTTTCGCTATTATGCACTTCCTCTTGATGAAAATAAAGTCGCAAGCCTCACGGTGTATCGGACAAGAAATGATTATTTCCCATATCCAATACTAAATATGCCTAATATATTCCCTTCTTTCTTAAGCAACCCTTTAGATAACGGAACAATCAAGGTATTATTATGAAGTCCGACCCTATTATTAGAGATGTTAAAACAGGAACAGATAGTGTTTTTGGAAACATTGTTGGAAATCCGACCCCTGCGAATCTAATGTCCGACCCATTGGGAACGGAATTGGTTGCGGGATTAACAGGGCCGACTATGGCTCAATCGTTGCCTACTGATTCAACAGAAGTTATGGGACAGCCACCACAGGTTGATTTCACAGGCGGAGATGGGAACGCCGCAAGTTATACACCTTCCGATGAAGATTCTTCCGAAGTTAAGGGTGCTGAAGGAGATTCCTCCATTTATGAACGGGCAAAGGCTCTCGTTTCCCGCAATTGGAAATGGTTGGGTGGAACGGCTGTTGTTATTGGCGGAGTTCTTTACCTAAGAAAGTGAGTCTTTAGATAACAAAACGGATAAGGTGATAGTATGTCAAGAACAATTGGTTCGCAAACAGTCTTACCCGACCTGCCTCATGCACCAAGAATGCCCGAATTCCCTCAAGTGAGAATTGCGGCTGATACTCTCCCTGCATTTAACGCTATGGGTCAAGGTCTTGCACCATCAGCACCACTCCCTGCACCTCCACAGATGCCTAAGAGTCCTACATATACTGTCCCTGCGGGTCAAGGAATTGGAATGCAGTCAGCAGTTATGGGTGGCGGATTCGGACAAGGTATTGTTCCTAATTCTCCAAGACCTGCCGCACCCGAAATCAAGTTCGCTGAATTTAGTGTTCCTTTGGATTCATCCCCTACTCAAAATCTCGGAAATTACAATCTCCGAAGCCAAAACATTACACCCGAAGCACAGTATCTAAGACCTTCACATACTCTTGAAGTCTATGGAAGCGGCCAACAGTTCAATGTTTCTCATCTAAACCGTGTGAAGCCCGAAACCCACATTCCTAATACGCTAATTCACAGCGTTACTGAAACCTTCGGAAACAACCCTGCACATGAAGTCAATAGAGCAAGCATTTCTCGCCCACCTAACCCAAGAGCATTATTCCATGCACCAAGCGTAAAGATTGCGCCAACGACCAAGAGTATTCCTCTTCGTCAAGCACCTATTTTGCCTAAAGCAAATCTCCCTCATCAAAAGAACCTCGCAGGTCTAATCCCTGCAAGTAGTGGTGTCCGTCTTGAGTCGGAATATATTGCACCTCCTGTAAGAGCAGGGGATTTGGGCGGTTTAACTCCTTCACGCCACCGACAAATCGGTATCAACACAGGAAGAACCTTCGGTGCTGAAGGCCACCTTCTTTGAAAGTGAAGTCTTTAGATAACAAGACCCCCCATAACTAATTATGGTGTCTGTTCAATCAGTATGTTCTCAAGGGATTCATGCTTACCTTGCTGAACAACATAATTCTTTTCGCAAAGGAAAATTAAGCAAAGGGTTAATTGTAGGCGGTTTTACTACGGGATTATTGATAGGAATTAATCAAGGTTTGAAATTAGACATTCCTATGCCTTATTTATTTGTTCCTTTATTGATGATTGGCGCAGTTAGCGCAGGTGAAGGAATTATGCTACAAAATGCTGAAGATTTAGACCATAAGGAAGCATTTGATTTCATGTGTAAAGAAAAAGAAGGTGAAGAAGATGAAGGGAATTGACACTTTCGCTGAACCTTTTGAAGAATTAAAAGGAAAATCAGTCATTATTGGTATAATTGTAGGTATCGTTGCACTTATCGGACTAAGAAAGGTGATTTAAGGTGAAAATAAAGCCCTATATGAAGGAATTACCGTTCCCCGATAATATGAACAATACTAAAGAACTCGGTTTTCTTGATAAAAACGGTAATACTGTTGAAATTTACATTGGAAGCGGAGGAAGCAATCAATATGATGATGAGGGGGTTTTAGAATGGTGGGTGGTTTCTAATTGGTGGGATGATAAACCTTTAAGACCCAACCAAGAAGCCGAAGTTAAACAATTTCTTAACGACTACTTGAGGCATCATGGCGTTCCCAAATATGAACTTTTTTGGAGAAATAGGTATGATGATGAAGACGGCGACGAGTCCGATGTTTTTATCACATTAAATCCATTACCTGCCGCCGAAGAAAAATTATGGAAATCTCTATGGGAAAATAAATCCCGAAAACCAAAGTCTTGTTCCCATGAAGACCTTTCAATTAAAACAATGGAGGTCTTGAATGGTGAATTATTATTGACTCTTGTTTGCGATAAATGCGGAAAAAGGACTTCAACAAGTGCTTCATTAAATCAAGGTTGGGAGGCGGAGGACTTAAATACTTGGGCGAAACAAGAACTTTCTTCACACGGTCAAAATGTTTCATTCAAAAATTGGGCTAAGAAAGAAGTTAAATCTCATGGAAACATAGACTTAGTGGATTGGGCGAAACATGAAAAACAAAGCCATACTAAAAAGTATAGTGCGGAATCGTTTTCTTTAGATAGCAAGAAAGCCGATAGTATAAACATGGAAGAACCTATGGTTGAAGAACCTTCATTTATTCCCGATGGCGACGGCAGGGCAATAGGCCAACAGAACTCTTCTATTAACCTTTCTCCACTTCATGCTGAAACCTTCAATGTTGAAGACCCGAATTGTAAATGTTGGAGGCCACGATGGACTGAAGGAACTTGTGAAACCTGCTCGGAGGAAGAAATGAATGCTGAAGGATTTACTGATATTAATTATGATGCAAAAATTAGATTGAATAACCCTAAAGATGCAAAATATATTACTCCATCTATTGAAGACGGTATGGATTTTGAAAACGGAGAAGGAGTTCTAAGTTCAAAGTCAAAAATTGATTTGAATGCTGAAGGAGATTCGGCTACTTATTCACCATCGGATGAACCCGATATGGTAAATGAAATCCAAACAAGCCCTACAAATGAGAGTCCTCAATTATTCAATGCAAGTAATACTTTCAACACTACTACGGCATTAGGAATTGGCGGTCTTGTTGTTGCGGCACTTTCTTTGCCTATGCTTTATTCGTCGGCAAAATCTCGTTTAGGAAAGTCGGCTGAAGAAAAGCGCAAATCAAATGGAAGTGTGAGAAAGAATCATACTCAAGTTAAGAACTCCGAATACTCCGTAGGTCAAGTGAACCCTGTTGAGGCGGAAGGACAGCAAGACATTCATGGTGCTGAAGGAATTACTAATCCTCGTCATAGTCCTTCTCCTACTCCATCGGGCTATCCTTCTAAGAATTTGAAAATGTGGTGATTTTATGACTCAAATGCGAAATAATTTTGTTGAAAAGGATTCAAATTCCTCTAATAATTGGTTATCAAAGATTCAACCTGTTGATAATCTAATGCGTATGGGTGATGGAACGGCTATGGAGGCTGAAGCGTTTTCCGAAAGTATTCCTATGATGAGTTATACACCCGAAGAATTAGGTATCAATATGGATGCAACCCCTCAAGCGACAGCAATTGCGGCTACAAATCCTTATCCTTATACAGACCGTCAAGAAGTAACTGTTCAAGCGAGTAATAGCCCTGCATTGACTGTTGTTAAGCAAGACTTATTAGATGGTGGCGTTGAGTTCTCGGCTGAAAAAAGCACTATGATTTCTCAAATTAGTGGCGAAGTTAAGGATTTAATTACAGGAAATCCACTTATCACTTATGGATTGGGTATTTTAACCATTATTGTATATCAAAAGTTCATTCAACCTTCGCTTCCTTCTAAGTGAGGCTTTAGATAACGAAACCGATAATTATTTATTGGTGATATTTCTTGTTGCATGATTGGAGAGTAGGTGATAGGGTTGCTTCTATTGCTGTTCGGGAATCCGTAGGCAAAACAGGATTAGGCACTATTCAAAGAATCCTTTTAGAAAAAGCAATTATTGTTTGGGATGATGGTTACCAATCCGAAGAAAGGCTCAAAGATTTAATTTTAGCAGGTTTTAATTCAAGTAAAGTATTAGAATCGGAAACATTAACTATGTCGGGAAACATTACTACTGAATTAAAGAATCCTAAAGAGAGAACCAATGTTAATGCAAAATTAATATCGGGATTGCCTTTAACATTAGAAGATGGTATTTCATGGGGAGTATAAATGAGCGAATACTCAAAAGTTAAGAAGTCTTTGCGGCAATTCGCAGGTATTAACTTAGATGATGGCCGAACAATTCCTTCTAATTGGGTAAAAATCCGTGAAGAAATAGTATCGGGTGATAATTCTAATTTTAAGGTTTCCTTAGCAGTATTCCCCGAAACATTTAGTGGTTTTGCTAAAGGAAAAGGGCAACAATCTTCGGGCGGATATTTGGGAACGGGAACTAAAAATCTCGGTGTTGAAATACAGGTGGAAGAGATAGGAACTACAAATGTTGGAAGTGATAGGACATTTGAGGACATTACTTTTGAAAGACAGAATGAATTCTTTGATGATGCTAAAGCAGTCATTTCAAGAACCATAAATAGTGTTTCAAGTATTTCTTCACCTCAAGAAAGACAAGGAAACCTTTCGCAAGTAGGAACTCAAAGAAACCCTACGGATTGGTTAGTCGGAGATAAAGTAAATGTTTCAAGACCCGAATTAGATTCGGGAGGATTTACCGTAGGAATTATTGTAAGGGTTTATCCAAATACTGTTGATGTATTATTCCCTGCTGATGAATACCATGACAAAGGATGGACTAATGAAGAAGAGAAAACAGAACTCATCTATGCAGGTCATGACGATAATTGGCGAAAAACGGCTAATAATTGGCTAAAGAAGGAGTTCTATGCTGAATATGTAGGTATAGAATCCAACGAACCCGTTCCCGATTGGATTAGGCTAATACCTCAAGACCCCGAAGGAAAATTAACGACAAATCCTTCACCTATACCGAATACTTCAAATGTTTGGGATGAGTCCGAAAAGGTAAAAGAGAACCTTGACAATTTGTTAATTCCTTATCGTTTATACAATGACCCGATAACTGAAAAAGATTTAATTGAGAACTCGGCAATTAATGGTTTTGAACCCTACACAGGAATTCTTAGGCGTTGGCTTTAGATAACAAGACGAATAAAGAAAATACATGGGTCGTTCTTGGAACAGGTATGATGCTTCATTAGAAGACATTAAGAGATGCCGAAAGGCAATTCTTTCTCAATTCTCTAATGCTACGGATATTTATTTTGATGAATACCTTGTTGATACTCACCAAAACGAATCATGTAATGCAAACAAGTTCTATTATGGTGCTGTTTTGGAAACCAAAGACGGGCGATTTCAAGCCGCTACAAGTTATGGGAGAATTGGCGACTATAATAAAGCCTTCGGTGGAATTAAAGCCTTTGATGAAGGAGTATTCACCAATTTTGATTCGGCAAAGCGTAAGTTAAACGAAAAATTAGATAAGAAAAAGAGAGGAAAGCGTTGCAGTAAATGTAAGACTCGTCAAAGTTATTCTCCTTTTGCACCAAAGAATGCTGAAGAATATGGTGCTGAAACCGAAGGGTGGGTATTGACTCATCCAAGAATGGGGCGAAGTGGTGTTTTTACAACAAAAGATGATGCACAGAAGGTCAAAAATTGGCATATACGATATGCACCCTCACATTATGAGAATGAAACTTCAATGAAAATAGTCCCTGCTAATGCAAATGATGATGAGTTAGACAGGCATTCAAAACAAATCCTTCTTGCAGGTATGCGGTATGATGCTGAAAACATGAGTCCTCAAGTCTTTGGAAAATTAGCAGGTCAATATCCTCAACCGCCTAATAATCCTTTGCCTGTTGGTGGATTTATGGATGAAGGTTTTGAATGGACTGTTAATCAAGCCGAAACAGGTTTAGAAGCAATTACAGAACCCGAAGTATTCGGTTCTTCAAATATCGTTTCAAAGGTAAAGAATAATTGGTTAAATGGTCTTGTAGGTCTTGGTTTAGGACTTGTAGCGTTTGATTTCATGAAAAAGAAAGGATATGTTGCTAATGCTGACACTTTAATTGAAGGTCCTAATACGGGCGACTTAACCCCTGCTGATTATGAAGAAATTGTAGTGGAGTCCACAGGCTATGCAGTTCCTATTATTCCTGTTTCATTAGATGGTTCTTTTATGGGAAGCCGATTTCACGCCCTGCCTACGGACAGGTATGTTTATGATTCGCCCGAAGGAATAGGGGCGCATAGTGATGTAGCCATGAAGCGTAATACTACATTCTTGCCTAATGAGCAATCTTTAGTTCAAGCCTCCGAAGCACCGGGTCAATCTCCTTATAATAGTATTTTACCAAACGGTCAAGAAAATACAGATTTTCCTTTAAGAGTTATTCATGAAACCACTACTGTTTCATTAGACCCAAGCACAGCCCCATTCATCCCTACTGATATGTCGGGTTATACAGGCCAACAATTTATTCCTACAAGTGTGTATGAGGATATGTTAGGTGTAGGTATTTCGGGAAAAATCCCTTCATTTTCTCAACCTGCAAGTGGAGATATAGGTTCTAATCATTTTGGTTCAAGAATTGCTAATCCCGATATGCTGACAAATGTAGGAGGTCCTTTACAAGAAGATGTAAATGGTGATTACACCGATGGAGGCATTACTAAGAGCCTATCTCAATGGAGTATTGAAAACCAAGTTCAACAAATCTCGGACACGGAAGCAATTGTCGTTGAACGAGGTTCGGGTAGCCGTAAAATGATTCGGAGGGTTTAGGCTTGACGAGTTATAAGGTTGCTATGGTCATTACGGACTCATACCATAATGATATAGAAGGTAAGGACTACAAGTATGGAAGTCCAACCATGATAGATAATAAATCAAAACCTATCATTTTATATTATTTTTTAGACGATTATGAAAGGGTATGGGATGAGGGGAAGCCGATTAGTTATGATGATGAAGAATTGAAAAACAATGCTTCGGTTTCGCTGATTGATTACACCGATAATGTCTTACTTATTAATCTTTTTGATTATGAATCCTTTGATGAAATGGAATTAAAATTTCAAGTCGGTAAAGAAACAAGTATTCCCGATGTAGTGGATGAAAACAACCATTCTAAAGAATACAGATTTACACCTACAAAAATTGTAGTCGCTAATAGTCTTGGTAAAGATAGCGCAGTCTATGATGAAATCGTTACAAGTGTGTGGGATGGTTATTACAAAACAGCAAGTAAAGAAGGCGAAAAATTGCCTAAAGTAGCCGAAAATGTTAAAAATGCGGAAAGTTACAAAAAGTGTGCTGAATGTTCCGATAGTGTTTTTGGATTAGAAGAAGAAATTTGTTTTGAATGCAGTTCTTTTGGTGCTGAATCCGAAGATTGCGAGGTTTGTTATACTACGGTTGATAAAGGCACATTAAATGATGTTCAAGCAGGGCGGATTTGTAATGAATGTCATAAAATGAATCAATATACAGGGGGAACAAGAACAATCAAAACACCTTATAATGCTGAAACATTTGATGCTCAAGGAAAGCCAACATGGGCGGGTTACTGTCCGTTCTGTAAAAAGTGGCGCACTACTGAATGGAGTAAGCAAGACGGAAAAGATAGGTTATGTGGAAAACGAGTTCCCGATTATCATACTGAAGCGGGCGAATGGGCTTATTTTTACAGGGAAAAGTTCGCAAGACATGGTGGCAATTGGGCTGAACCTAATGAAAACATTTGCGGAGTAGTATTAGAGAAAAAGCAAAGTAAAAATGCTGAAACCTTTGAAGCAAATGCAAAAACGGGCAATAAAGTATATATCATTACTCGTCGTTGCGAAGACTATTCCGCATATCGTGAATTAGATGTGGCGGGTTATGGTTCATTAACAGAAGCCCGAAAGAAGTTCAATTTACTTTTCAAAGAAGAAAAGGAACAAAATTACCCTAATGAAACAATTGCTTATGCTAAAGATGAATTTGGATGGGGCGATTATTGGGGTGTTATGTCATTTCAATGTGATGATATGATTTATGAATTGCGAGAAGTTATTGTTGGAGATAGAGGCGGCTTCTATTTTGATGCTGAAACCTTTGAAGCAAGGGAAAACAAAGACGGAACAATCGTTCTAACGGACAATGAATGGAACGCTTGTATTCATTTATACAACGGCAATTATTTATGGGGAAATGGCCTTGAATTGAAGTTAATTGATGATGGGCTTAAAAATAGTGCAAAGTTCAAGAAAGAAACGATTCACGGTTATGAGGCTTTACGGATGATTCACCTTTATGAGCGTCTTTTACGCAAGCGAAAGGTTGTGAACGCTGAAACCTTTGAATCCGAAAGTGATTGCAGGGAAGCCAAAGAGGAAGTAAAGAAATTGCGAAGAAAAATTGCGTTATTAGATAAGTTATATGATAAAGAAAACGCATTACATCATGAGATTTTAGGAAGTGGAGGATTTTTCAAGGAACATGAATTGAAAGGTCTATTTTCGGAAAAAGACTTAGAAAATTATGAGTATTGGAGTTAGAGGTGAAAAAATGACAAATGAATTTGAAGAACTAATGACTTTTAATGCTGAAGAAGTGTCTTATGGTGAAGGTGGAACGGAAGTCCCTATGGATAACTTAGATACTATGGAATCCGCAGTATCGCATCACATGATGGATAGTCCTATGGATAGTTCCGCAGGTAATCTTGAGCAATTAGGTGCTGAAACAGACCCCGTAGCCTCCGAAGAAGTTCCTATGGGCTTAGAGAATCCTTTACCTTCGCCACCCCCTGTTGAGCCTATGCCTCAACCTCCAATGGAAGAACCAATGCAAGAGAATGTGTCGGTTGATTCTTTAGAAGAATACATGGACTCTCATGCTGAAGATTATACAGATGTAGCCTCTATGAACCTTGCTGATTATGAGGATTGGTTATTTAACTCGGAATCCGAAGCGGGTGAATTAGCCGTTGCCCGAATTGTTTCTAATTTTAAGGCAAGTGGATATGATGTTAAGCCTTCTTATGCGGCAGTCGCAGGTGCTACATATAGCCGTATGAATTATGCAGGTGAAGAACACATAGATGCTTTGAAGGCTGTTGAAAGAGTTCCTGTTGCACATTTACAACCATTGGTTGTTGAGATTGAAAGTGAAGGCATGAAATCACTTGTTGATAAAATTAGGATGGCGGAATCATTTACAACCGATTACCGAGCCGAAATTAAGGCTGAAATTATGTCGGAAATGAAGGCTGAACAAGAAACATTAAATAGCGAACAAGAAACCTCTCGTTTTGAAGCCGTAAAGAATGTAAAAGAATACGCTACACCTATTGTAGTAGGTGCAACGACAATTTTAGGATTATTTGCTTTGAGAATGATTAAGTGAGTCTTTAGATAACTAAACGGATAATGTGATATTATGAACCTTGACATGGCGATTCAAAATCAAGTCTTGAGCCGTTCTCCAATGGAAACGGCCATGTATGGTGTTGCATCCGATTTGGGCGACGGTCATTACAGATTAAATGCTTACAAAGAAAGTGAGGATATTGCCGAAAACATTATGGGAACTGCTGTTGCCGCATATACTCCAAAGCCTGTTTTCGCTCGCCCACCGATTGCCCCTCAAGGAGAAGCAAAGCCCGCATCATCATTTACTCAAGAAGTAGGTGCAGGTTATACAATTACTTATGAATCTTCAAATGATTCTTGGACTTTGAATAAAATGACACCTACAAGTGGCTTAAAAGGCTTTTGGTCTAAATTAACAGGAAATGGTGATACTTCACCTACTCCGTTAATGTCTAAGGCAGGTGCTAATTCCCTACATAGATTTTTGACTACACTTGAGGAAATGGATTTGCCCGAAGATTTGAAGGCATCTATTGTTTCTGTTTGTATGCAAAATACAGATAATACGGGTATTGAAGAATATGTAACAGGTCATGTAGTGGTTTCCGATTTAGAAACCAATATGTTTAATGATATTTCTTATGAGAATAATGTTGATATTCTCGCTTCCGAATATGTGAGGCCAAAGCCCTTAACAGGTTATACGCCTACAAGGAATGAAATTGGAGATAGAAGCGGAACTAAAGTGTTGCCTCAAACACATATTCCATCTCAACAAATCCCGATTCACAGTCATAATTTGAGTTCATTTTGAATAGAAGGTATTAGATAGACGAAGAACAGAAAGAGGAATAACAAAGGTGAAAAGAAATGTCCGATGTAATCAGTAAAACAAGTAACGCTCTCATGGATGCGGGAAAAGAAAGTCTTGACGCAGTTAAGTCAATCAATACTTCCTCCGCAAAAGAAACATTCTCAAAAAGCAATTTGATAACGGTTGTTTATGTTGCAGGTGGAATGGCTTTCGGAACTTTGGTTTCGGGTCTTATGTATAAAATCCCATTCGCTCGTATTCCGGGAGGTCGTGCTTTAAGAGGCGTTACCACTATGATTGTCGGAAGCAGTATTCTTGCCTACGGTCAAGCAAAGGCTCAAGGTAATTTCAAACCTGCCTTCACCGTTGGTGGCGGAACTATGGCCGTTGCAGGTGCATTACAATTGCTCTCCATGACAGGAATGTTCGGTGGAGTCGCAAATCTCGTTCAAGGTGCTGAAGAAACACTTTCGGGTTATCAAGCAATTGATTCCGTTGAGGTGGATAAGACTTCTTATCAGCCTACTCAAGACTACGGGGCTGAAGGGCGAACTGATGAAGAAATCGCTACTGCCGACACCCCTCAAGTAGCAATCGCTTCTCGCATGGAGTCCGACCCAATGGATTCAGTTAGAGAAGAAGCCGCTATGGGACATGGCGTGACTCAATGGTTTGGAAGTGAACATTCATCCTCCGCATCACCACTTTTTCGTAAAGCCCCATCTATGAGAGCATTTAAGGCTTCAACAGATGTGGGCGGCAACAGAACAACCACAGGCGACGATTCAATGGCTAATGTAATCGGTGGTGCATCAATGGCTGATTCACCCCCTACTACTACAACGGCTTATGATGTTTCAATGGAAACGAGTATGACTCCTACGCATACTAAGGAAATCGGAGGCATTCAAGATGCTTTTGACACATATATTTTACCTTCTTATCAAATGCCCTCCGCAGGTGATTCGGGGAGAGGCGTAACAGAATGGTATGCAGAATCCAACCAAACAGGTTTCATTGGTAACTTTATAGCGGGTGCTGAAGGACATGGAAGCGTCTTAGGACAATAAACAAAAAAGGTGAACAAAAATGATGAATAAATTAACAAATTGGACTACTACTGAATACGGACAAATTATTGTCGGTGCTTCGGTTTTGACTCTCGGACTTAGCACATTTGGATATGGAATGGGTCTTGAAGAGATGCTCGGTGGAAAGGTCGGACTCGCTATGGGCGCAGTCGGTGTTCTTATCGGCGCATCAACCTTAATCCCTGCGGTTAAGAAAATGATTTGAGGTGAATAAAATGATGAATATGAAAGGAATTTGTAATACTGTTGCTACTAAGAAGAAGACCTGCGCCGTTTTGATGGTTGTTGGTGGACTACACATGACTCTAAGTGAAAATCAGCCTGTTCTCGGAATGATTGACCTTCCTACTATTACTCTTATGGGTAAGGATGTTGGAGTTCAAACCGTTCTCGGACTCGGCCTCGCTGTTTGCGGGACTTGCTGTTTAGTCGCTTGTATGTGAGATTAGGTGAATACTATGGATATTAAAGGAATGTTATTGAATAAGACCACTATTGGTGGTTCTTTAGTATTGGTTGGTGCTGTTATTACTTTCGGTGCGAACTTTAGAATGCTCAACAAGGTTCTCTTTACTCTCCCTGTTCTTAATGCTGACATTACTCTTATGAGGGTCATGGGCGGAATTACTACTTTACTCGGTGTTGCAGTCCTTACAGGATTTGACCCACTATCAATTGAAGAAGAAGTTCTTTGAAGTTATAACAAGGTTTAGAAAGTAATTTGCTTTCTTTATATATTGTCGGCAAGTTATCTTGCGTCATAAACAAAAAATGAGGAAAAAGTATGTTTTATAATCAATTTATTTTACCAAGTTACAAGAAAATTACAGCATGAATATGCGAGCCTTTAGATAGTTCAAAATCTAATACTACATTAAGAGCAATATGCT
>Ga0222717_10001071_pt1 | contig 22840 bp, 27 predicted proteins | sample C33_18DmetaG_FD_165053 | JGI IMG/M metagenome (GOLD analysis project Ga0222717, IMG submission 165053) | Estuarine water microbial communities from San Francisco Bay, California, United States - C33_18D | ecosystem: Environmental > Aquatic > Marine > Unclassified | place: USA: California... | reverse complement strand
TTACGAACGAGGGTATGAACTTAAACATGACGATTCTTTAAAGAACGTTAACTTTCAGGAATCAGTCGATTTGAAAAAGTTTATTGACGAGCAAGTCATTACCGTAAACAACGGTGAAGTCATTTCGCCTCGTGATTACCAACAAGACGCCTTTATACACGCCACACAAAACAGCAGGTGTATTTTAATATCACCTACAGGCTCAGGCAAGTCTCTTATCATTTATATGCTAATGCGGCATTATCTAGAGAATGAGATGGATAAAAAGGTTTTGGTGGTAGTACCTACTACGTCTCTTGTTGAGCAGATGTATAAAGACTTTGAACAATATTCTCTAAAGGACGACGAATTCGATGTGAATGAAGACGTACACCGCATTTATTCAGGTAAAGAAAAAATTAACTTTGAGCATTCAGTAGTAATCACTACATGGCAAAGTGCTATTAAATTACCAGCATCGTGGTTCTTACAATACGGTATGGTTGTGGGTGATGAAGCTCATACCTTTAAGGCGAAGAGTTTGACTACGATCATGAATCGATTGATTAACGCTGGTATTCGTATAGGTACTACTGGCACTATTGATGATGCTGTTGCAAATCAGATGACGCTAGAAGGAAACTTCGGTCCTATCTATAAGGTAACAACTACCAAAGAATTAATCGATTCAGACACATTAGCACAGCTTGAAGTACAATGTTTAGTATTAAAATACTCTGATGAATTGAAGAAGCAGTGCAAAGGACTCAAATACCAAGATGAGATCGACTTTATTGTAAGTCATGAAAAGCGTAATAGGTTTATCGTGAATCTTACGTGCGATCAACAAGGTAATTCGCTAGTGCTATATAACTTGGTTCAAAAACATGGTAAGCCGCTGTATGACATGTTTACCGAAAGACTAAAAGGAACAGGGCGTAAAGTCTTCTTTGTTTCTGGCGCGGTGAATGCAGAAGAGCGTGAAAGAATTCGTGCAATTACAGAAAAGGAAAAGAACGCAATTATTGTTGCGAGTGTAGGAACATTTAGTACGGGTATAAATATTGTTAATCTACACAATATAATGTTTGCCTCTCCAACAAAATCACAAATAAGAGTTCTTCAATCAATTGGTCGTGGACTGCGTAAAACAAAGGACGGTCAAGGGACTACGATTTACGATTTAGCTGATGATCTTGCGTGGAAGAAGAAAAAGAACTACACGTTGAATCATGCTATTGAGCGTGTCAAAATTTATGCAAAAGAAAAGTTCAACTATAAAATACATGAAGTTCCGTTATGAGTGAGTTTAAACCATCAGAAGATCTTAAAGACTATTTGAACGATTGGGGAATCATGAGTTATCGATTAGTCGATGGTTCCTATATACTGGCTGAAGAAATAGATTGTGATGAACAAACCAATATTCTCTACATCGCTGGAGCGCTGGAGTTAAGAACTGATATAAATACTGGTAAGAGCTATTTAACTCCATGGTTGGAATCTGATGATGATGAACTTATTCAATTGGTCGGAGATAAGATCATAGCTAGATCAGAAACACCACTGAATTATAAATCTAATTACCATAAGTATTATTTGTCAGAACAAATTAAGTTTAATCTTAGTGAAGAAGAGATAGATGATGTATTAAATCAAATATCTAATCCTCTAGTTGATAATCTAGATTGTTTAGAAGGTAATGATAGTTATGAAGAAGATTGGGGAATGGGTTTTGATCAACCTCTATCTGATATTCATAAGGAATGGAGAAGTAAGTTTAAAGATAACTAATGGTTCCCTTGTTTGGTTTTAATTATTATACCAAATACTGTTGCAGTTGTACACCCTAAAGTGCTGATTTTTAACACTTTATTCTATATATTTTGTTGTGTACAAGATGCTAAAAATATGATATAATAGGTACTAATTATGGAAAAGAACACTCCCAAGAAAAAACTAAAACCAAGAGAGAGACCACACTACGTAAATAATAAAGAGTTTTCTCAATCGGTTGTCGATTACGTTACCAGCGTAAATGAAGCTCGTGAAAAAATGCAAGATGAACCTATCATCACTGAATATATCGGTAGGTGTTTTCTTAAGATTGCTGAAGGCTTATCGCATAAACCAAACTTTGTAGGGTACACTTACCGTGAAGAAATGGTTATGGACGCAGTAGAAAATTGCATTAAAGCGATTATGAACTACGATGTAAAAAAAGCAACACGCACAGGGTTGCCCAACGCTTTTGCGTATTTTACACAAATTACGTACTTTGCGTTCCTCCGTCGTATCGCAAAAGAAAAGAAACAACAAGATATTAAAGAAAGGTACATCGACCACGCCGGTGCAGATGCCTTTATGGATGGTGGCGATTGTGCCGATTCTAATAGCATTGTTGATCGAGTACGGTATAAGTCACAGCAATTTAGAACACGTGATGAGAAGATTAAAGAGTTCGGTAAAGAACTAAAACGGAAAACACGAGCAAAAAAGAAGATTGTTGGTGGTTTGGAGAACTTCATTTAATATATCATGCAGATCGCGATCTTGAATGACACACATAGTGGTGTTAAAAACGGTTCTGATATCTTTCTAGATTATTCAGACAAGTTCTACAGTGAAATCTTTTTTCCGTATCTTGTGAAAAACGGTATTAAGAACATTTTGCACTTAGGTGACTATTTCGAGCACCGCAAGTATGTCAACTATAAGGTTCTTAAACATAACTATGAAAGCTTTATTTCAAAGTTGTACGAGTATGATATCCACATGGATATTATCCCAGGAAACCACGACGTATACTACAAGAACACAAATGAGCTCAATTCAATTGAAACAATACTGAAACAGTATTCTGACCGTATTCATATTCATATGAATCCTGCTGTAAAGAAGTACGATGAATTGGATGTTGCTCTAGTCCCTTGGATGTGTGCAGACAATAGAGAAGAGTGCATGGACTTTATTTCTACCGCCAATGCTCCTATACTTATGGGACATTTGGAGTTGGGAGGTTTTAAACTTATGGCCAATGCACCTATCAAATCTCATGGAATGGGTATGGAACTCTTTGATCGGTACGAGGCAGTTTATTCTGGTCATTACCACACTAAGAGCACACAGGGCAATATCACTTATCTCGGTACACAGTACGAATTGAGTTGGTCAGACGCAGGAGACCCAAAATACTTTCATGTTTTAGATACATCTACTCGCGAACTCACACCAGTGCGTAACACAAACGTGCTTTTTCAAAAGATCTATTATGATAGTGATGCTGAGCCAACGATTGAAAAGGAACTAATCGAAGGTACATACATTAAAGTCATTGTTTCTAATAAGAAAGATCTTTACGCCTTCGATAAGTTCATGGAAAAATTGTATGACTTTGATCCACATGAAGTAAGAATTATCGAAAACTTTGATGAATACGCAGGTAGTAATGTTGAAGACGAAGCTGTAAAAGTAGATGATACGCCTACCCTTCTCAATAGCTACATTGATGCCACAGAAACAACTCTAAATTCTAACATACTTAAAAAAATGATGCAAGAGCTCTTCACAGAAGCTCAAGCCATAGACACTATATAATGCTCACTTTCCGTAAACTTACTTGGCAAAATTTCCTTTCAACCGGAAATAGCGAATCAACCGTTTATCTTGATCGCGATCCATCAACGCTTATCGTTGGTGCAAACGGTGCTGGCAAATCTACGATGTTAGACGCGTTATCCTATGCGTTATTTGGCAAACCACACCGCAGTATCAATAAACCACAGCTGGTCAATTCGATTAATAACAAAGCGTGTTTAGTCACGGTTGAATTTGAAATTGGCAAATTGAAGTATCGTATCGTTCGTGGTATGAAGCCCAATATCTTTGAGATCTATCGTAATGGCAAGCTTCTTAATCAGGAATCACATAGCCGCGATTATCAGAAGGTTTTAGAGCAAAACATTCTTAAGCTAAATCATAAGTCTTTTCATCAGGTTGTGGTACTTGGCTCAAGTAACTTTATTCCTTTCATGCAGCTTCCATCACACCAGCGCCGCAATGTGATTGAGGATCTACTTGACATTGGTATCTTTACAAAAATGAATGGTGTACTTAAGGAGAAGACAAGCCTTCTTCGTAGTCAAATGAATGACACCGATCATCAATTGGAATTGCTAAAAGAAACCATTAAGTTGCAGAACGAGCATTTGGTTGAACTGAAGAGGATTGATACTACTCAAGAGTCAAAACGCAAAAAAGAAGTAAAGCGTATTGAAGACGAGATTAATGAAATAGAAAGTAGCAATGCTTCTTTACAATCAGTGTACGACAGCGAGTTCGGTGATGCTACTCAGGCGTACAAAGATAACCAATCTCAAAACCGCCGCTTAGAACTTGAAAAGAGTAGTCTTAAAGCTAAAATGGACGAGGTCGTAGACGAAGCAAAGTTTTACGATAACAACAATACGTGTCCAACCTGTGCCCAAGTTATTTCTGCCGAACTGAAAAGTGATAAGAACACCGCGTGTAAGCATAAGGCCAAGACTTTAAGTGATACATATTATAGTGTAAAGAATGAAATCACCCAAATCACGTCTGCCGCAGATGATCTGTATCAGAAAGTAGTTCACTTGAACGAGGTCAATTCTAGTATTCGCCAAAACGGCGTAAAAATCGCTGGCCTTCGCGAAAGAATAGATTCGTTAGAAGAAGTTGTTGAAATTCAGGATACGAAAGAAGCTGAAGAAAAGCTTAATAACGATCGCGAAAAACGTGAAGACCTCAGCACGTTAAGAGCAGAACAATCTAAAGTAAGTTCATACCTCGATGCTATTAGCGAATTGCTAAGAGATACGGGAATTAAGACAAAGGTTATCCGTCAGTATCTTCCTGTAATGAATAAGCTAATCAATCAATACTTGCAAGTCCTTGATTTCTTTGTCTTATTTAATTTAGACGAATCATTCAACGAAACTATTAAGTCTCGTCATCGCGATGAATTCACGTATGCTTCTTTTTCTGAAGGCGAAAAGCAACGTATTGACTTAAGTCTTCTTTTCGCTTGGCGGCAAATTGCTAGAATGAAGAACTCTGCAAACACAAATCTGCTTATTCTTGACGAAACATTTGACTCAAGCATGGACGCTGATGGAGTAGATAACTTGCTTAAGATTCTGTATACGCTTGGAAAAGAAACTAATGTATTCGTAATCTCTCATAAACAAGATCTACTTGAAGGCAAGTTTCCTCGAAAGATCGAATTCGAAAAGGTGAATAACTTTAGCCAAATTAAAAAAGATGGATCAGCATAGAAACGATATAGCTAATAATATAATCGCGCTTGCAGGCGCGCGTGCAAAGGATGATCCACGACAGCTGGATAGCCAAATGTTTAAATCATATTTTGTGAAAACCCTTGCTCCAGCGTTTAAAGATGCATATGTTGTTGGTATTAAGTACGGCTCCTTTGACCGAATTATAGCTCAAGCAAAAAAAGTGCTAACATAAGTAGTTAAGTATCAACAACTTAGTCGTATAGTGTTATAAGGAAAGCACTTCGCGGTTTACTTTCGTCTGTAACTGTGGTATAATAGATCCATAGTTATGGAAAAAATACTCGACCTTCAAAACCAGTCCTCTCTAGCCAAATTATTGGCCACCGAGAATATTACTGTCACTCACAGTAAGTCATTATCAACCGCATATTTCGATGTCAAAAATCGTGTGCTTGGCCTTCCAGTTTGGAAAGACAAGGGCAAGGTAGTATATGATATGCTTGTAGGCCACGAAGTCTCACACGCTCTTTATACTAACCACGAAGAATTTGAAAAGTTTATTGAGGAAGAAGGTCGTGGCAATTTCGATATTCTAAACATCATCGAAGACATCCGCATTGAGCGTCTAATCAAGATTAAATATGCTGGCATGCCTCGTATTTTCAACGGTGCATATAAGCAACTCGTTGAAGCCGACTTCTTCGGCACCGCTGATAAAGATATTGCAACACTATCGTTTTTAGATCGCTTGAATCTTCGTGCTAAAGTTGGACCATTTGTTGATGTTCCTCTTAACATTATTGAAGAAGACATTTTCGATCGATGCCTTCAAGCTGAAACCTTTGACGATGTTGTTAAGCTTTATCACGAAGTGAAGAAGTTCATGAATGATCAGAAGAAAGAGGAACAACCTCAAGACGATGACGAGCAATCAACTGAAGAAGAACAATCTAAAGGTGATAGCGACGAAACTTCAGAAGACACCCCAGTGGACGAGTCACCGAACGAGTCCTCAGGCGACACTACTGCAGATAATATTGAAGACGACGGTGAAGAATCTTTCACTCAAGCTGTCACTGACGCATTAGAAGACGATGGCTCTACTGAAGAAATTGAAACAGCACCGTCTAATCAAGAATCTGATTCAGCAGCACCATCAGCAAGTCAAGGTGCATCTGAGAAGTCTGACTCAAATGGTGAGGATATCGATCTCACTAATCAATCTGAGACTATGAAGTCTTTTGATGAAAATGCGCTCGAAGAACAAAAAACTGATATGTACGGCCGCAATCGTACTCCAGCAATTTGCTTATGGCCTACAAAGACCACTATCGAAAAGCACATCATCCCATATAAGTCGGTGCTTTCACAGCGATCAAACACGTGCGGAGATGCTGAATCGTATGATAAAGAGTATTTAGAATTGGTTGCGACTCGCTCAATCGAATTTAAGAAGAATCTTAATAAGAAAGTTGGAGTTCTCGTCAGAGAGTTCGAGCGTCGCAAGGCTTCATATCAATACTCAAGAGCACAAGAATCTCGTCGTGGATCTTTGGATGTCAACAACTTGCACAAGTACAAGTACGATGATCAAATCTTCCAAACAACGATGAAGTTGGCAGATGCTAAAAGCCACGGAATGATCTTCTTTATTGACTACTCTGGCTCAATGAGTCACGTACTCAGAGATGTCCTTGAGCATACCCTCAATTTGGTCCACTTTTGCAAGAAGGTTGGTATTCCATTCGAAGTCTATTCATTCACTTCTAACTACTCTCTTGACAACATCGATGTCGGACAGTCTGAATACGAATTTGATATGAAGAATCTAGTTCTTGCCAACTTGTTCTCGAGCGATATGTCAAAAGCCGAATACAAAATAGCGTTTGATCAAGTGGTCAATCAGATCTCCTTCTCAAATTCAGGCTCATTCTCTCAATATGGTCTATCACCGTTCGAGCACCTCGGCGGTACACCATTAGACGCTGCACTTATAGCAGCACAGCACGTGGTAAAGAAGTTCAACAAAAAGCACGGTGTCCAAAAGACAAATGCGATTTTCCTCACTGATGGTGAATCACACTCGTGTTTCCCTGCCAATGTTCGTTATTGCGCACCATCATTTACAACAATTGTTGCAGGAAAGCAATACAGTATTCCACATAACGGAGCAACACCAGTATTCACCAAGATGTTAGGCGATATCACTGGAGCAACAACCATTGGATGGTACTTACCTTCACGTAAAGCAACAGCTATACAACACCTTCGGTCTATGGCATACTCATCTGCAAAAGAACTACACTACAGCGATACCACCAAAAGGTGGATAAAGCAATACGGTAAGGATGGCTTCTTCAATGCACTTAACTGCTTTGGTTATGATTCGTACTTCCTCCTCAATTCAGATATCAAGATCAAAGATGAGGAGTTTGCCTATAAGCCAAATAACGACAAATCTCTATCTGACAATCGCAGTGAACAATCCAAGTTAGCTCGTGAATTTGCTAAACATAACGTCAAAAACCGTCAAAATCGGATTATTATGACAAAATTTGCTGAAACAATTGCCTAATAAAGATATTAATGGTGTACAAAACGCTCAAACTATGGTATAATATAGCTATACTCAACAACGGTTAAACAAAAAATATGACAAACTCACTCAAATCACTACTCGCAGCAGCAGGAAAGGCAACTTTCTCACGCCAAGAAATTCTAACGATCGCTGGAGAAAACAGCGTCGACACAAAGGTAGCTTACAAGCTACTAAATGATCTCCATCGTGTAAAGCGTGGAGTGTACTCACTTGAAGCACCTACAGTAAGTGCTCCAGCAGCTCCAGAAATTCCTGCCACAGCAATGGCTAATATAGCATTCAGAGGAGTAACTTCAGTCTCAAGCGACGAAGTCTATGTTCCTTCGGTAGATCCAACATATATTAAGTGGGGTGAGTACTCGAATATTACGAAGATCATTAAGTCTAATATGTTTTTTCCAACATACGTTTCAGGCTTATCTGGTAATGGAAAGACTATGATGATCGAACAAGCGTGTGCAAAAGCTAAACGCGAGTATGTTCGAGTTCAAATCTCCCCTGAAACAGACGAAGACGATTTGATTGGTGGCTTCCGACTTATCGATGGTGAAACAGTTTTCCAAAAAGGACCAGTCGTTAAAGCAATGGAGCGTGGGTGTATCCTCCTCATTGACGAAATTGACCGTGCCACGAACAAGATTATGTGCCTTCAAGGTGTGCTCGAAGGCAATCCAATTCTCCTTAAGAAGACTGGAGAAGTGGTTCGCCCAGCGAATGGATTCAACGTAATTGCAACTGCGAATACTAAAGGTCGTGGATCAGACGATGGTCGATTCACTGCAGCATCTATTATCGATGATGCCTTCCTTGAACGCTTCGTCTGTGTAATTGATCAACCATTCCCTCAGCCAACAATTGAGAAGAAGATTGTCTTAGCGCATATGTCAAAGTTTGGTGTTGAAGATGAAGAGTTTACTGATAAGCTCATCGCATGGTCTAATGTAATCCGCAAAACCTTCGATGCTGATGGTGTAGAAGAAGTAATTTCTACTCGCCGATTGTGCCACATTGTCAAAACCTTCTCAATCTTTGAAGATCGTATGAAATCGATTAATATGTGTATCAGCCGCTTTGATGAAGAAACACGAACAGCGTTTCTAGATCTCTACACCAAGATTGACGAGAGCCAACTTACTGAAGATGGAGAGATCGTGATCGAGGGTGAAATTACACCAGAACTCACACCATTTTAATAATTTTGCGGTGGAGACCGCATGTCATAAACTAACCAAAAGTCCTATTCCTCGGGGGAGCCTGGGGAATAGGCAACATTTTTTAATATGAGCACCGGCATCAAATTCGATACAGAAAAACCAGACTATAGTCTAATTCCGCCTAAAGCACTAGACGATGTGGCGAAGGTACTAACGTTTGGTTCTAAGAAATACGATCGAGACAACTGGAAAGAACTAGACGATCTCGACAATAGGTATTTTGCCGCAGCTCAACGCCACCTTTGGGCACTGCGTAAAGGTGAAACACACGACATCGAAACTGGAATACACCACGGCGCGCATGCTATTTGTTGTATTATGTTTCTAATTGAATTTAACCATGTACAAACCGATAAGAATATGTTATAATATACATTATGAAAATAAGTAAAGAAACACTAGAAGTGCTGAAAAACTTTTCAGCTATCAACCCGAACCTCGTTATCCAAGAAGGTAACACACTAACCTCAATCGCAGAAGCCAAGAATATCATGACTTCTTGCGAAGTCACAGAAACATTTGAAAAGAGTGTAGGCATTTATGATTTGAACGAGTTTCTTTCAGCTCTTTCTCTCATCGAAAATCCTACTCTCGAGTTTGGTGATGATTCTGTTTTGATTAAATCTGATAAAGCTTCGGTGACTTACCGCTATGCAGATAAGTCAATTCTTACTGCACCTGAGCGTGCTGTGAATATGCCTTCTGCAGAAGTAGAAGTAGATCTCTGTTCATCTGTGATCAGTGAAATTCGTAAAGCAGGTAGCGCTTTAGGTCACCCCGTTGTTTCAATCACGACGAAGTCAGGTAGCGACAAAATTCTATTAGAAGTAAAGGATCCAAACAATTCAGCTTCTAATGTCTATCAACTCGAAGTTGGTAGTGGTTATGAAGTAGACGCTGATTTTGACTTTCAATTCTTGATTGCTAATCTTAAGCTTATTCCGGGAGACTACAAAGTCTCTGTAAGTTCTAAGCTGATTTCGCACTGGGCGTGTAAGAATACTATTTCAGCTGAGTATTGGATTGCTCTAGAGAAAAGTTCTACATATACTAGTGCTTAAATATGCCAAATAGACCTAAAAGCAAACCTAAAAATATGAGTGAAAAAACTACACCCGAAGCACCTATTGTTAACCTTGGTGACTTTGCCGCAATCCTACAAATTATCGACGTAGCATCATCGCGTGGAACGTTTAAGGGGGAAGAACTAAGTTCTGTTGGTACAATCCGCGATCGCGTCCATGCGTTTGTGGTATACCACACGCCAAAAGAAGAAGAAGAAACGACTACACCTGGCGCAGAGGTGACTGAGGAAACCTCTGAGTAGTTGAAAGCCACGACCTGAGCACGTCGTCCAACGATAAACTGCTTATTCCTTTTTGATTTACAAATACCGTAAACTATGGTATAATATACATTATGACAGATAACGAATTCCTTTGGTGTGAAAAATACCGCCCTCAATCTATTGCAGATTGCATTCTTCCACAAAGTCTTAAAAAGACTTTTCAACAAATTGTAGATTCCGGTGAAATGCATAATATGCTTTTGACGGGTTCTGCAGGCTTGGGTAAAACCACCGTCGCTCGAGCGCTGTGTAACGAACTCGATTTAGATTATATGCTTATCAATTCCTCTGAAGAAAGCGGTATTGATGTTTTGCGATCGAAGATCAAACAGTTTGCTTCAACCGTGTCATTGCACGGCGGTAAATATAAAGTGGTTATTCTTGATGAGGCTGATTACTTAAATGCGCAATCAACACAACCAGCACTTCGTGGTTTTATTGAAGAGTTTAGTTCTAACTGTCGATTTATTCTTACATGCAATTTTAAGAATCGCATCATCGAGCCACTTCATTCTCGTTGTGCGGTGATTGAGTTCAATACCACAAAAAAGCAACTCGCTGAATTGGCTGCACAGTTTATGAAACGTTTGCAGACTATTTTGACTACTGAAGAAGTTGACTTTAGTAATAAGATTCTTGCTGAATTGATTATGCGCTATGCTCCTGATTGGCGCCGAGTAATTAACGAATGTCAACGCTATTCATCTTCTGGTGAAATTACTTCAGACATTCTAATTGGTCTATCAGATCAAAACATTGCTGCGCTAGTCAACTGTCTAAAAGAAAAGGACTTCAAAAATATGCGAGCTTGGGTGACTAACAACACAGATATCGATTCATCGGTCATCTTCCGTAGAATCTATGACACACTCTACGATTTTGCAAGTCCACACTCCATTCCTGCAATCATATTGATCCTTGCTGATTACCAATTTAAAAACGCGTTCGTCGCAGACAAAGAGCTTAATACTGTTGCGTGCTTAACCGAAATCATGGCATCATCAGAATGGAAGTAAAAAAGCTAACACCATTTACGTTTCTAAACTCGATTAACGAAGGCCGTAAAGGCAAACACCTGTTGTTGGATTGTACCGCTGACGACTCTATCGAAAAACCAAATCCTGATGCAGCCGACAAACAGTACGTGCCGTTTATCATTAATCGCGGCCTATCCAACTATAAAGATACTGTTCTATTTGCTAATGAAATGAACATGCACGCTTCGCTTCCCGCGCGCATGCAGTATGATTTTTACCGTAATATCGTTGTTCCTAAGAAAAGATACTCGAAATGGAATAAAAAACCAAAGCTGACAGAAGACATTAAAGCTATTCAAAAGATATACGACTATTCACAGGAAAAAGCTGAATCGGTATATCCTCTTTTCAATAGATTACAACTTAAGCAAATACACGCTCGTCTCAACAAAGGTGGCAAAGTATAAAGTGCACGCGTTATAAATACTTATTTACAAAATGAGTTAAATTATGAATGCACACAACAAAACCGATTGGCAGCCTTCAGACATGGTGGAGGTATTGCTTAATGAACCAGACGACTTTCTTAAAATCAAAGAAACTCTTACACGCATAGGAGTTTCTTCGAAAAAAGAACACAACACGTTATTCCAAAGTTGTCACATCCTTCACAAACAAGGCCGTTACTTCATTGTACACTTTAAGGAACTTTTTATGCTGGATGGTAAACCATCGAATTTCAGCGAGGATGATACCGCACGCAGAAATACTATTGTTACTCTTTTATCTGATTGGGGCCTATTGACAATAGTGGATGAATTACAGGTTGAGCTTAAAACTTCCTTGAGACAAATTAAAATTATTTCGCACCGTGATAAGCACGCGTGGGATTTGCAATCAAAATATTCAATAGGAAACGTTAAAAGCGTATAAATAAACCTTTAAATTTTGAGGTAACACGCTGTTACTTTAAATGAGATGCCCTCGGGGTCTCACACCAACATAACCCTGCCTAATAGGAGGAACAATAAATGACACAGTACACAATCCCACGTTCGTGGACAATTGGTTTTGATTCTATCTTTGATAGACTTGAAAGCACTCAATCAAACAACTCGACTTACCCGCCTCACAATGTAGTGAAGCATACCGATACGAGTTTTGAAATCGCACTAGCTGTTGCTGGTTTTAACGATAAAGATCTTGATGTAACACTCGAAAAGAGTATCCTTACAATTGAAGGTGATAATGTATCGCTCAACAGCGATAAGGAATATATCCATAAGGGTATTGCTACACGCAAGTTCAAGAAGCAATTTGATCTTGCTGAGCATATTAGAGTTGAACACGTCAGTATTACCAATGGCATTCTCTCGGTATTCTTAAAAAAAGAAGTACCTGAGGAACTTCAGCCAAAGAAGTTTACAATTCTTCAAGCAGCTCCTGGCGATCCAGAGTTCTTGACTGAATAATCATGTTCTCGCGATCGTCCTATCTCACCTTCGGGTGGTGATGGCGCTTGAGACTTCTATGGTCTTTCCCTCTTTCACCTAAAGTAAAGGGGACTTTTTTTATAAATAGCTATATGAAAAATCTTATAGAAGCGTCGAAAAATATATTAGAAGCAAAAGGCAAAAAGCTGTTTATCGAAGGATGGCACGGCACCCGTAAACAATTTGAGCCACCATTCAAAGAAACCTTACAAGGAAGCGAAAATGATGATGGATTTTCAGGTAAAGGCTTCTACTTCTTTGGTAACGAAGACGACGTAAAATTCGCTGTGCCAAAAGGCTTTAAAAGAAAGTTTAAGATTGAATTGAAGAATGCGTACAATTTGGATAAAGACGATATCTTCTCAAAGGACACCGATTTACCGTTTGGGCAATACCGCGATGAAGAAACACTGCGTCTACTAAAAGAAGGTTATGACGGAGCTTACCGCACAATGAATGGAAAGCTTGAAGAACTTTGTGTATTTTCGTTTAAGAAAGAAGGATTCGACGGAAATAAAAAGGTGAAGACTATTAAAGGCGAAGATTGGCAAAAGCTATAGCCACTTTAGGGTGTACAAAACAGCTAATATATGGTATAATATACCAATATTATGCTACTAACCGGATTCTACACAAGCGTCGAAAGACTAGGCAACAACTTACTTTACCGCGGATATGATGCGGATGGAAAAAAAGTAAGTCACCGTATTAAGTACAAGCCAACTCTTTATCTTAAGTCAAACAAAAGTGCCACTGACTGGAAAGCTCTAGATGGCACACCTGTCGAGCCGCTGCAGTTTGGCTCAATGAAAGAGGTAAAGGAATTTGAAAAGTCCTATAACGGTGTTCCTGACTTTTGCTTATATGGTAACACTCGTCATGTCCCTGCGTTTATTCAAAATCAGTTTCCTAACGAAATCGCGTACCACCGTGACTTAGTTGATGTAGCTTCTTTAGATATCGAAACATCGTACGGAGATGGGTTTCCTGAGGTAGACAATCCAGTTAATCAGATTCTTACTATTGCTTACAAGAGTTCAAAAGATGACACTTATCGTGTTTGGGGTATGAAACCCTACGATGAAGCAATCACAGAACTTAAACACCTTAAAATCGAATACCGTCAGTTTACTGAAGAATCTTCGATGCTTTCCGCATTCATTGATTATTGGGCTGAACCCGATAATACACCTGATATTATTACAGGTTGGAACACACGCTTTTTCGACATTCCGTATATGATCTCTCGCATGACGTTTCTCTTAAGCGAGGAAAAGGTTCGTAACTTGTCGCCTTGGCGCAAAATCGAACGTAAAGAAATCTTTGTCCAAGGCCGCCAGCAAATTGCGTTTGATATCGTGGGTATTCAGCATCTTGACTATATGGAACTTTTTAAGAAGTTCGCGTATACGTACGGCAATCAGGAATCGTACTCGTTGAATCACATTTCAAGTGTTGTACTGGGTGAAAAGAAACTTGACTACTCTGAAGTTGGTACACTGCGTGATTTGTACGACGCAAACTTTCAAATGTTCGTCGACTACAATATCAAAGATGTCGAGCTCATCGAACGTATGGAAGACAAACTTGGTCTTGTTACACTGGTATTGACTATGGCATACCTCGGAGGTGTAAACTATCAAGACACTCTTGGTACAACCGCGATATGGGATTCGATTATCTTCCGTCGTCTAGCTCGGTCAAGGATTACTATTATGCCGAGTGTCATAAAAGAAACCGCAGCGTTTCCTGGCGGCTATGTAAAAGACCCGCATGTTGGAATGCACGATTGGGTAATGTCCTTTGACTTGAATTCTCTGTATCCCAACTTAATTGTCCAATATAACATGTCACCTGAAACATTGATTGGTGTCACTAATGCAGTCGGTGCAACAGCATCTAATGGCGCTGTCTTTCGTAAAGATAAGAAAGGTATCATCCCAGAAATTGTTGAAGAATTGTATAGCAAACGCGTGACTGTTAAAGGCGACATGCTTCAAGCAAAAACAAAACTTGAAACGATATCTAAACGCCGACGCACCGAATATAATCAAACCTCTGCGCAAGTCGCCCGCCTAGAAACACTCCAGACCGCGATTAAGATTCTCCTTAATAGTCTATACGGCGCAATGGGCAATAAATACTTTCGGTACTTCGACCTTCGTGTTGCATCAGCCATTACGCTGACGGGCCAAGAGGTTATCAAATATGCTGAAACAAACGTCAACAACTTTCTTAATGACTTTGTCGGCGAATCTAAAGATCGTGTTATCGCGATGGATACTGATTCTCTTTACATCGGTGTTAATGACGTAATTGAAAAGTTCAAGCCTAATAACCCTGTTGCTTTTCTTGATGAGTTTGGTTCTAAAGCGATTGAACCTATGTTGGCCAAAGCCTTCGATCAATTCGCTGAACGAACTAACGCTTACTCAAATCGTATGGTTATGAAGAGGGAAGCTATTGCTGATCGTGGTATTTGGACTGCAAAGAAACGCTACATACTCAACGTGCATAATAATGAAGGTGTCCAATATGCTGAACCTAAGATTAAGATCATGGGTCTTGAATCCGTAAAGTCCTCTACACCTATGCCATGCCGCGATGCAATGAGAAACTTGTTCAAAGTCATCGTAACGTCCAGCGAAGAAAAGACTCAAGAAGCAATCGCGCTCTTTAAAGAATATTTTAAAACGCTTTCTCCTGATAAAATCGCGTTCCCTCGAGGTGTGACTAGTATTACACAATACGCTACACCTGGCACCATCTTTACTAAAGGTACACCTATTCATGTTAGAGGTTCGCTATTGTATAACCACCATCTGAAAGCGAGAGGATTGGATAAACAATTCGCGCTTATTCAGAATGGTGATAAGATAAAATTCTTGTATTTGCTTATTCCCAATTCTATTCAACAGAATGTGGTTGCGTTCCCTGACTTTCTCCCTGAAGAATTAGAGCTCCATAAATACATCGACTATGATTTGCAATTTACGAAAACATTTCTTGATCCGATGAATATCATACTTGATGCTATTGGGTGGTCAGCGGAACCTCGAGCAGATCTTGAGCAGTTCTTCTTTTAGGGTGTACAAAACAACTAAACTGTGGTATAATATATAGAATATGAGTGATAACTGGTGTAAAGATATAAACGAAATGCATACTAAATTTGGTGTGCGAGATGCCGTAAAGAATTTCGATAGCGTAATGCTACGAACATTCTTGCGTTTTAGATTAGATTTCCTCCAAGAAGAATTGGGCGAAACAGAAAATGCTGCTGAAACAGGTAAGCCAATCGATGCTGAAGAAGTTGTCGATGGTCTAATTGACTTGTGTGTTGTAGCCATTGGGACACTTGACGCACTTGGTGTAGATCCATATAAAGCTTGGGACGAAGTTCATAAAGCAAATATGTCAAAAGAGGTTGGGGTAAAGCCAAGCAGACCAAATCCGCTAGGACTCCCAGATTTGATTAAGCCCGAAGGATGGGAAGCACCAAGCCATGTTGGAAACCACGGTGATCTAGCTAAATAGAAATGTCTTACGCTCTTACAATCTACGAAAACATCTTCGACAATAAGACTCATAAGTCTATGTCGTTCGACTCGCTTGAGAAGTTCGAAAAGTTATTGTATGATTTGTCAACGCAGCCTGGTTATAAACCAAAGAAGGGTGAATTCAAGAAAGGTTCACCGCTTATATCTCCAGCAGCGTATGTCAGCGGTGAAACGCGTAAGAACGTAAACGTAACAAAATGGTCCAAATGGGCCGCACTGGATGTCGATGAGTATGATACCTCATTCGAAGAAGCAATAAAGGTGTTTAAAGATCACTACTTTATTTGCTACTCATCGGCATCCTCGACCAAAGAGCATCCTAAGTTTAGGGTGGTGTTTCCACTTACTGAAGAAGTTCCAGCAGATAAGATCCGCCACTTCTGGTTTGCGCTTAACACCGAATTCAATTCGCTTGGGGATAAGCAGACTAAAGATTTGAGTAGGATGTATTATGTTCCAGCACAATATCCCAATGCTCACAACTTTATCTTCACACATACAGCACCATTACTTGATCCAAAGACGCTTATGGAGAAGCACACCTTCGTCGATAAAGGTATCAATAACAGTTTTGGATCTCAATTTCCTGAAGCTATACAAAAGCAGCTTGATGCGTATAGACTCAACAAACTCACCAATACCACCTATAAGTGGACTTCATACCGGGATTGTCCATTTGTCAATAAAACTTTAATTAACGAATATATGACCATTGGTGAGGGTGGCTGGTACTCAAAAATGTATCAGATTATGATGTCAATATCTGCAAACTCCATTAGACGAGGATATCCAATCACTCCTGAGGAGGTTGAAAGACTTGTCCGTGAGATTGATATGGACACCGGCGGATGGTACAAATCCCGTCCTGTGAGGCTTGAGGCCAAACGAGCCATCGATTTTGCCCTTCGTAGTGTAAGTGGTTAACTACCAATTGCTTGTAAAAGGTGTAATAAAAGTGCATTTAAATGTGATTGGCTGCCAATCACTTGCACACCTTAAGGGCTTGAAGGCTCCATTGATTGAAAATAATGGTTCACACAGGTTGGTATATATGGTATAATAGTATCATACCAACCCACTATATTATGAAAACATTAAAAGAAATCCTCGCAAGTACCACAATCGGTCTCATCGTCGGCCTCGTAGCATACATCGGCCTCTGCCTTGCAATCCCTGCTTAATTTACGTAATATGACTAATCGCTATAAAGCGCGCCTTCAACGTAAGACTCCACTTTTTCAACGAATACTCTTAAAGTTTAAACTCAAAACTATATAATTATGACAAAATACACAATCACTCTAGCTGAACGCCAAATGCTCGAAAATCTTTTCAGCAAAATGAACGATAACGATCTAAATCTAATCGCAAAATTACACAGTGCGCGGAATAAGTCCCTCAGCGCTCAAGAAGCTTCTCAATTTCACGTAGGTGAAACTGTAACATTCCACGACAAAGTAGGACGAATCGTCGAAGGTGTAATTCAAAAAGTAAATGTAAAAACGATTAAGATTGTAGTTGGAGGATCAGCACGCTGGTCCGTGTCTCCTTCACTTCTCACTAAAGTTGCATAAACATAAAACTGATATTATGAAAATTACTAAAGAAATGGAATCAGCTCTTGATCGAGTTCGCGAAGCAATGATAGTTAAGTATGGCCGTTTTATGCGAGGAGACGAAGAACACGCCGTCGAAATGCGAGAAGAATTTGCAGATTCTATTGCGTATGATGTCGGTAATAAGTATATCAAAATCATCAAAGGCGGATCGGTTCACTCATTCATTGTTAATGTTGAAACTGATAAGAAGTTTGCATACGGCGATATTTTGAAAGCAGCAAGCTGGAATTCACCAGCTCGAAACAAAGCCCGCGGAAGTGTATTCAATGATTCTGATATTGAAACACGACTCTGCTGGACTGGAGTAAATTACTAATATGAAAACATACATTAAAACCTACGACCTCTCAAAGGTTTGGCCTCCGGCAGCTACACTTCAGTTTTGTATGAAGAACAACTTTAGTCGTGGACTCAAGTCTGACGAATACAACGACTCAAGCGTGATCAAGCAACAACTAGAAGAATGCCTCAAGAATGACGAAGGATATCTTATTCTCGCTCATAGCGACGGCAAATATACTGGTTGGGGTATGGCATACAAGAAAGATGCTGCTCGACGAAGTAAAGGTTTTCAGTGCTATGTGATGCCTCGTCAACGGAGAAAGGGAATCGGCACACTTCTTCTCGAGAAAGCGTGTAGTCTCGTTGGTCGAGTAGAAGTATACGACCACGCTACTAGCAATAAGTTTTTTAAAGCAAATGGAATTACACACGGCGAAGCAATCACCGGTAACCGATTAAAGAAAAAGGTATAATATGACGATGACCACGAACGAAAGAATGAAAGCTTGGGAAACCCTAAGCGCACCAAAACCAGACTGGGAAACATTCAAGCGGATGCTCCCATCATGTAATAACAACCCTTTAGTCGTAAGAACGATGTGGCTAAAGAAGAACTCACACACCAAGGTAACAATCAAACGATAATTATGAAAGATCCGTATAAGGCAGAAGAAGCAATGAGCATGATACTCATGGCACTATTTGGTGCAGCTGTAATTGGCTTATTAGCAATACTAGTAAAAAACATAAATAACTATTTACAATTGCCATAAAGTATGGTATAATAGTAGAATACAGTTATGGCTCTCTAAGCCAAATATCAAATTAGAGTTAAACGTCTTGTAAAAATGGTGTCCAATCCAACTTCGGTTGAGAGGGGCAAGAAAGAATTTTTTGTTCTTTAATAAGTTCGGTGGACGTAGCCATCGTTAAAACAAACCTACGACAACTTTTTAATACAAACAACAACAACAACAACATAAAACAACAACGAAATACAATAGATTATGAAACTACACATGCAAAACCCAAATACTGGTATCAAAGTCACAGCCCCAATCGGCATCTCATGGACAACGCTCTTCTTCTGTCCAATCCCTGCAATCTGTCGGGGTGATTGGAAGTCGGTGCTCATCCAGCTAGTTCTACTCGGTATTGCTCCGATCTTAACCAATATCATCTTTGCCATTACATACAATAAGACTCATGTCAAAGAACTTCTCGGTAAAGGGTTCAAGGTCGTTGATGTTGAAGGAGGCACTCTTCAACTAGCCCGCGATACAACTAAGATCGACTTACCAACAATCGGCTAAATTGCGTTTTGCTGGTGATAGGTAATCCTATCTTAAAGATTCTGATGTAACGGAATCGCCAGCAGCAAGGTCGCATTTCTTAACTTGATCCCTAATGCCACTCATCAGCGTAGCCTTTGATTGATGCACAAATGTAGGAGTAAAAGTAGAGACTATACCGCTCTATAATAGATCGCACAAATCGGTATCGTGAAGAAAGCACGCTAACGAATCCAGCAGTGTAAGTAATGTAGGCTATTACCCACTGCTGATAAATTTAATAGTTCCAATGCTTTTGAAAAAGTATTGGGTAATGATCCACCATTCCAATAACGGGGCATTAACACATGAGTAGAACCGTATGGTTTGTCTGGTGTTTATAGAAAATGTAGTGTGGAACGTACTAGGATATGAGGCTTGTGCAATAGGCGTTGATTGAGCGGCATGCTGTTAGATCGATCATTTGTCATACAAGGTAACTTCTCTACGTCATCTATTGGGTAACTATTGATAGAGTTTGTAATTCCTCTGCGACGGCGGGGGTTGATAATGAGGATAAGGACTGCGTAGCGGTCGACTCCCTCACACTTTAGGGCCCTTAGCTCAGAGGAAGAGCAAACGACTCATAATCGTTAGGTCGAGATATCGTAATTCTCAGGGCCCACCATTTTTAATTATCTATAACTTCAGATTCAACTTTAGCCTTATGAACTTCAATTTCTAATTCGCGGGAAAGCCCATCAACCATTTCTAAGCGTTTCTCGATATAGTTTAATCTAAGATCCTGATTAGCATCAGCTGGCAAAGCGCCTAACTCACCGCGAGGCCATTTGACTCTGAATTCACTATTCATTGATACCTCGACGTTAGTAATTTGTCTACTGTGTTCTAATTGAGTAATTCGCGAGGTCAGATTCACGTATCCAGTAACAGAAACAGCTACTGCAAATATTAATGCCAATAAATTCCTTAAAGGTATATTGACATTTGTATTTTCATTTAAATCGACCATAATAATAATTACACTATTTTTTGTTTTTTTGCTTACAAGCATCAAAAATAGCACATAGTACATTGCATAGTTCTTTAATAATTTTTTCACCGCCTTACAAAGAGAAAGCAAGCCGATTTGGCGGTTGGTTTGCGACGAACGGTTCGAATCCTTGTCGGAGTACCACTTTTAGCTTGACTTTTATTTTTGGGGCAATAGTATACACACTTATGGTAGAAGTTGAAGTTACAAAATTTATGCTCGATGAAGCAAATCAAAGAAATAAAAAATTCTATGAAATGTTCGGACATGCAGGCACTCACAGATTAAATAAACAAAGACAAAGAATAACTGGTTATTTAGCTGAAGCAGCAATTAGCAACGCTTATACAGATATAGTTTATGCGGAAGGTCATTCTGTTGATTTTGTTTTAAAAAACTCAGACACAATAGATTCCAAAGCTCAAGGGTGCAATAGCAAACCAATGTCTAATTATAGTGCCACCTTATATGAAGAGCAAAAAAATAGAGACACCGATTACTACATTTTCAGTAGAGTCAAGAATGATTTTAGCGTTGTTTGGATATGCGGCATTATATCCAAAAAAAAGTTTTTCAAAATAGCCGACTTAAAGAAAGCTGGAACCAAAACCAATAATTTCACTTATGATCAAAGTAGATATGAAATCGAATATAATCAATTAGCGGATATTGACACTTTTTTGAACTGGCATAAAAAACAAACGCTCCGATAGTTAAAGGGATATAACCGCTGATTTCTAATCTGCTATTCCAGGTTCGAATCCTGGTCGGAGTACCAATTTTAAAAATGAATAAAAATATAAAAAGATTTATATACGCCTGGATGCAGGTTTCGCTCGTGTGCCTGAATACTTGGCAAATAGCTAACGGTAAAATTGCGGGTGCGATTTTTGTGGGATTTCTTATTTCTTTTGTTTGGTGCTTTAATATACAGGGTATTGCTTTCTCTAAATTAAGCGAAAAAATAACCTACTCGCTAGGCGCCTGTTGTGGAACAGCGACTGGTATTTTTATCAGTCAACTAATATATTAATGGATAAAGAGATTTTAAAAAAACAAATAAAAAAGGGGAACTCTAGCCACAAAATAGCAGAGTCTTTAGGCAAATCCCAGACTACTGTAAGATATTGGTTAAAAAAACACAACCTAAACACAATACAATCATTTGAAAAGCCTCATTTGTGTGAAGACTGTGGTGAATCAGACCCAAACAACTTCTACCCTCGCCAAAAACAAAAATGCAAAAAATGCCACAACCAAAGAACAGCTAAGGATGGCAAAAACAAAAGAATCAAGGCCATTAAACTCCTCGGTGGTTGTTGCCAACACTGTGGATACGACAAATGCTACGCAGCATTAGAGTTCCATCATATTGACCCCACAATAAAAGATGTTAACTATAGCACTATGAGAGGATGGACTTTTAGTAGAATCAAAAAGGAATTAGATAACTGTATTCTATTATGTGCTAACTGCCATAGGGAAGAACACGAAAGGCTTAGACAAACATGAGACAATTTAAACCCAAAAATTCCCTAGACTTTTATAAGCTAGGAGGTAGAAGCAAACATTCTTATTCTAATAAGAACCCCAAACATACCACATACCAGAAAAGAAAAATGATTATAGAAGCAAACGAAGAACTTGCCGAAAAACAAAAAGATATACCTAAGGGTAAATGGTTTGAGTGAATTATATTAATGTTATAGAAAAATGAGGTATAAAATGGGAGATTTGAACCCCTCTGATGAAAGTCTTGTGTTTTATAAATACAGGGGGGAAAAAGAAAGATGGGTTTCCCATAAATGGTTAAAACAACAAAGACTCAGAGCCGCCAAATCAAATCGGGCTCATTACAAAAAAAATAAAGAATACTACGTCGACAAAACGCAAAGAAAAAGAAAAAGGACAACAAATATAAACCTTTCTGATTTTAATAAAGAAAAAATAAAAAAAATATACGCCAGCGCCGAAGATGACCATGTAGATCATATCTTTCCTTTGATTCATCCCCATTTTTGTGGTTTGCATGTGCCTTGGAATTTGCAAGTGCTTACGGCTTTTGATAACCTCTCTAAAGGAAACAAAGTTGAAACTTCTTACTTTAGTATGCTAGGAGAACATACATTAAGGTTTGAAGAAAAGAGGGTTTGATTTTTTTTTGAGTT
>Ga0222717_10001068_pt1 | contig 22896 bp, 28 predicted proteins | sample C33_18DmetaG_FD_165053 | JGI IMG/M metagenome (GOLD analysis project Ga0222717, IMG submission 165053) | Estuarine water microbial communities from San Francisco Bay, California, United States - C33_18D | ecosystem: Environmental > Aquatic > Marine > Unclassified | place: USA: California... | reverse complement strand
TTTTTGACTTTAGAAAAAAAATATTTTCAAAAAAAAAAATTTTCATTCTCGAGGGGTGGGGGGTATAGAAATCACCAGGGCGAAACTGTAAGTACTATGCTTAATGAAACCGCAACACCATTTTTTCTATCTCCAAAAACCCATTTGCAAAAATAGAATTCGGTTCTAAATTTTTTTGCGCACAATTTTTTAATAGTTGTACTACCCTTTTGGGACAGATCCTCTATAGTATGCGAAGCAAGCAACGCTAGAGCGAAACAAGCGATAGCGTGTATGAGCTTGCTCATACTAGTGTGTAAAAACAGAACCTCTTAGCTGTACGCTTACAGTGAGTCTAGCATAACTACACATATGCACACCATACGCTTACAGTTTACATCAACCGCACACAAGGGTATACCGGACAGACTCAACTACAGAAACGTCATGACTGAAACAGCATGTACACTACTGTTGGTAAACCATAACATACACACTGTGCAAACTGATGCGTCAACTATTCAATTTGAAAGTGAGCGTGACTGTATGTTTGCGTTTATAAAGCTCAGTAATAGCACTGCATACACTCCTAGGATTGTAGATTAAGACTCATCTAATTAAGTATCGGTTGTTACGGGGTATTGCACAGTGTTGCAAATGGTGTTAACGCATGGTTGTGAAGTTTCTTTTTTTATATGCGCTGCTGCGATAGTTATACGTTGTGTAAATTTTTGCTGTAGGTAAACGCTAATTTTTTGTAAAAAGCGTTTACCGCTTCGCGGCTTTGGAATCTAGCGCAGGCGCTTCGCGCTCGTTCGGATCTAGTCGAGGTCGTAGATGTGTGCTTTGCCTGCGAAGTTCGCGCCGCCTACTCTATGTCGTTCTTCAGCTACAGCAATTCTGTTGCCCACAGCTGCAACAGCACTGCCAAAGTATTGACTGTTGTTGACTCCACTTGCTGTTTGAGGATTTACTATAGTGTGTACAAGTGCGCCTGTTGAAATACGGTACACATACACTTTGCCTTGGCCGAATTCACCGTCGATTGTTGCTCCATAATCGCCCATGAATACGTAGTCTGCGTTCATGGCTAACGATCTTAGGCGTCCAATTGACCAGCTGTCTGCACCTGAAGGTGCAGCTATTGATTGTACAAGTGCTCCTGTTGAAGTGTTGTATATGTATACATATCCTCCCTCGGGAGTGGATCCTTCGCCCGGAGCTCCAACTGCTGCATAGCTGCCGTGTATAGCTACACTTTCGCCAAATTGATCATTTTCTGCATCATTGTCTGGATCTGGATTTAGTAGTGTGTGTTCAGTTGCGCCTGTGCTTACATTAAAAATGTAGGCTGCTCCCACGCGACTGCCTGATGTACCGCTGCCTGCTTTGTCTTCATGAGGTGCACCAACAATACACAAGTTGCCGTGTATGGCCACGCTTTCTCCAAAGGTATCATTGTCGGTGCCAAGTTCGTCATAACTATTGGGATTTTCCAGTGTGTGTAGTACACTGCCTGTACTGGCATTGATAAGATAAGCCCGGCCATCATAATCTGCGTACCAATGCGCACCAACCAGTAGCGTGTCACTGTCTATAGCAAGAGCCCAACCAAATTGATCACCACGCAGGTAACTGCTGCTTGGATTGTCGATAGTGCGGGTTAATCCGCCCGTGCTTGGATTATACACATATACCTTACCCTGTGAAGTACCGTTTGAATCGTCTTCGTATGGTGCGCTAACTACAATATGGTTGTCACTAACAGCAACGGCAAAACCATATCTGTCACCTGCTGTAGTATCATGGCCATTTGGATTGTCCAATGTGTATGTGAGTGCGCCAGTTGATGTGCTGTACACATAGGCTTTACCTGAAGCACTACCGCCTGCATCGTCTTCAAAGTCTGCACCAGCTACCATATAGTTGTTTCCTATAGCAATACTTTTACCGAATTCATCGTCGCTGGCGCCAGAATAATCATTAGGATTGTCAAAGCCATATGTTTGACTCCATTCAAAAACCGGAAGTGGGATATCTGCAATATCTGAATCAAACTCGCCTGTTTCGGCACCCATTGCTATAATACTAATGTCTGTTGATGATGATGTAATTGTAAGGTATTGTGTAGAACCAACCACTATGCCCGTGCGTTCTAGAACGTCCTTGGCAGGTATTGAATATTGGAATTCTATTGTTCCAGCTAAGTCTGTTGCATTAACTGTGTCGCTTATGCTTATTGTAATGTTAGCAGACGATGTGCCTCTGTTACATACAGTTAAGCTAACCGCTGCATATCCTGTAGTTCTACATCTGTATATACTAGTTGCTGTAGATACAGCATCCAAGTCAACTGCAGCTAGTCTTCCGATCATTAGATAATCCTTTTATAAATTAAGTGCGTTACTTTTATTTATTCGGAATGTTTGGTTGCTGTCATAAGGTGTGTATATTCAAATGTTTGATTAACGTCATAACTTGCTACAAACTCGGCGCCGTTTTTGATGTGGAATCTTTCTGCCATTTTTGTAAGAGGACTTAGTGTTACCCACCGTAAAATTTCGGTATTAGTATTACGGATATGTTCAGCAAGTTGATTTACCATTTGTGCGCCTGCGCCAGGGTTATAACTCCACACAGTATAAAATACAGCAGTATTATAATGTTCTTGTATAAAACTTCCTCGAATACATGGCGCTATATTTCCAGAAGTATCGTAAATCATTGTTTCACCAAATCGATTAGTAATGGTACCACAAGGCCACACTTTGAGATTTCCTTGACTTTGTTGTGCTTGCTCTAGTGCTTGCTCAACTGACGAATGAGCACTAGGATTAAATGCAGCTGGATCAAGTGGTGTTGGATCTAGTTCATGCTCACTAACAGTGGGCGATCTACTTTGCTGTGCTAGTTCAAACTCAGTCTCTGGTACGCTAGTACAGTATGCAACACAGCATACAGCCAACAGACTATCTGACGATTCGTCAAACAATCCCCACACTTGTCTATTATGGTTGACTCTAAACTCTGCTGATAAATGAGGTCGTACTGTATCATCTTTGATGTGATGATTTATTTCTTCTAGTGTAAGTTGTCTAATCATATGTACCTCCTTATTCGTCACCGGGTAAATTATTTAAGAATTGTCGTAGTTTAGTAGAGTCTGTTTGTTCTTTAACTTTAGGTGCTGTAGTTCCTTCACTAGGAACATCTGAAACTGTTGATACAACATTTGTACGTTTGAGCGCAGCAGCAATAGCACTAGCACCTCCTTGTGGTGCTGTTGATTGCTCATCTTCATCACCAATATCAATAATTCGAAGAGTATCTAAATCAAAGCCTAGATCAATCTTTTGTCCTACTCCACTTGAGTTACGTGTCTTCATTAGCTGTAGCTGATAGCGTCCGCGTTCACGCATAGCTCTACTTGTAAAGATACCAAACACGTTATCTGCTGTTTGAATCTTACTCAAGCCACCACTGATGTGCGAGTGATCAAATTCAATCTCTTCCACAGCACCACGATTCAACTGTGCCGCTGTAACAAATACTGTGTTCAATTCCATTGCTAGGTTACGTAGCTCTTCCGATACGTACTTGTCTTTGATAAACAAGTTCTCTGCGCTTACCTTTGTGCTTGCTGGCATCAACAGATCCAAGTAGTCAATCAGTAGTACGTCTACCTTCTTGCCTGTTTTAATCTCATATTCTTTAATGTAACTGCGTACATCATTTGCTGTCTTGCCACTAGGCATATACTTGACTTGGAATGCACCGTTCTTCTTGCCAATAATCTTAACTTTCATTTCAACATCGTCAATGCTCTTAAACACATCACGACTTGGAATACCTGTAGTCATACTATCAAGTCTCATACTAACTAAACTCTCTGCAAGCTCTAGTGTCAAGTAAACTACGTTCAAGCCTTTCTCGGCCATGTTAACACCAATGTTGGCAAGAAACAAACTCTTACCTGCACCCGAACCACCTGCAAAGATGTTAAGCTCGCCTCTGTTAAAGCCGCCAAACAATTTCTTATCCATAGCTGGCCAGCCTGTGCTTACCTGTCCGTTTGTACTTTTAATGCCTTCTAGTCTAGCTCTTGGATCAGCATAATAGTCTGTACCTAAGTCTTTTTGTAAGCCTATCTGTACAGCCTTCTTAACTAAGTCTTCACACTGTCCATAGTCGCCAGACTCTAGCAAGTCTGCACTTTTAAGAATTGCTGCCTCTAATGCTTTGTGCTTACTGAACGTTTCAAACTCTTGTAACAACCAATCATAATGATTTTCTTGTAGTTGCCCTGGATCTTTTAGATCTGCTTTAGTAGCGGCGTTTAACATGTCCATTGTTGGAAGTGCATTGTGTTCGCTAACGTAATCAGTTAAGAACTTAGCACCCTCCTGTAAGCGTCTATCAAACGCTTCAGGATCAAACACTGCTTGACAGCGCACAAAACTTTCTGCGTCTGTCATAAACATTTCTAGATATACTTTTTGTATATCATATCCGTAATCTGTATTTTGTCTAGTCATACTATAGTATATTACCTTTATGCGTTACTGTCAAGTTTTTATTATTATTCAACCCACTTTCCTTCTAGGTCTACTTTTGTTTTTGTTTTTGCTAAAACAGCGCCAATACAGCTACCAGGGTCTCCAGGGTTTCGGGGTACGTGTATATTATTCCAATGTGACCGTATTTTATCTACAGCCTGGCGATTAAGTGCGCCGCCGCCTGCTAGTGCTAAGTTAGGGCTTTTAGTTTTCCATAGAGCCCATGTACTAAGGCCTTGGACAGCTTCTTCAAAAACCTGTTGGGTAGTTGCTGCAAGTTTACCCATGGCTTCATTATCCGTAGCTTCAGGCAAAAACCAATTGCACCCTCGATGTAAATTAGTCTTAAACTTCCAGGACGGGTTACTGGCTGTAGGCATTTTTAGTATAAGCTCGTCCATCATTGCACTTCTATAGTACTCAGGGTTATGGTCTTTACCCATGCCTGCAATCATGTACTCGTCTCTTTGTGCAACGCCACCAACACGTTGTGTCATTGCAGAGTAAAATAAACCTGGGCTATGTGGATAGCCTTGACTGTATATCTTTTTTAGTTTATTGTTCTTCCCATGCCATATGGTTAGTGTTTCAAATTCACCAATGCTATCTAAGCAAATAACTGCACAATTATCATGTGGCTGTGTGTAGTACGCATAAGCTGCATGTGAATGATGATGTTGGGTGTACTGTATTGGACGAACAATATTGTGTTCATAAAGATATGAAGCTATATTGTTTTCTTTGCCTAGCCAGCCTTGCCCAGCTCGCCATTGTCTAATAGTTTTTAAGAAAGGACGTTCGTACCAAATAATTTCTTTTGGTGCCCCAAATTTAAGTGCTTTTTTAATTAGTTTTTTATTTAGGTGAGGATCGTTGGGCACTCCGCTAAAATCTTTAGCAAGTGCTGCCCATAACAATTCTTCATTATTAAATACTGCTAAACTAGCATCGTGGCTGTTGCCAACTAATCCCCAGATAATCATTTGTAAATGAACGGGTCCTTTTCCCGTAATTCTTTCATACGTTTGCGGAATTTAATTTCTTCTTTAATCTTTCTATACGGCCATGTAATAATAGACCACACAAACTTTAATACCTTTTTAATTGTTTTCATTAGTTACTCCCAAACCATTTTTTTGCTTTTAATCTAATTTTAAGTGCGCTATCTGTAGCTTCACTTGCTATACTGTGTAGCGTATACAGCCTACCATACTTATCGACGGCATCGCCGATGTCATTAATGTCATCAGGCCAAGTTGGTAAACTAACGTGCCAGCCTAATTCAATAGCACGTTCAACTAGTTTGCTTCCTGCTTTATCTCTATCAGGCACTACAATAATATCTTTCTGTAATCTATTTAGTAGCATAGATTGCTGATCACTTATTTCACTACCTCCTAACGCACATCCTTCTATATGTATAGCATCAATCTGGCCTTCGCATACAATAGCAAATACTTTATTATATGTTTGATCATCTAAGCCGTACACAAACCCAGGCTGTACTTCTGTTAAGTACTTAGGCTTTTTATCTTCAAGTATACTACGACCAGTCCATCCTACTATGTTACCTTCATAATAAAATGGTATAATTAATCTATCACGATATCCTAGACTCGGCGACCAGTAATAATCTGTGTCATCTAGATTTAGTCTACGTTGTGCCATATACTCTAATATAGCCAAACTATATTTGTTGAAATCTGTAATATCAGCAACTTTAATTGCATCGTCTGGTAACGGAACTGTATTGAACGAAGGTAGTTCAGCAATGCGTTCTTTTGCTTGCACACCTTCGTTCTCTCTCATTACTTCAAGTGCCACCTTATTGATTATATCGTCAGGCGCTCCCATCCATTGCAGGAGCCTTCGCAGTTTATATGAGAAGTTGCGCCCTGGTTGCCAAGAAGCTTTAAATCCGCAGTTAAAACAGTGATAGCTCATGCCTCCGTCTGCGTTATCTATAAGTCCTCCTCTGCCTCTATTATCAGTAGCATGTCCGTTATGATGACAGCAGGGCGCATTGAATGATAGCCAGCCACTAGGAGTTGTTTTTCTCTTAGAAGGTAAGTATGTCAGAACTGTTTCGCTTACTACACTCATACTATTATTATAGCGTAGATGTGTTAGTTTGTCAACTAGTTTCTAACTAGAATTTGTGTTATTTTATCTGCAGGATTTGCTGTTGCTTTGAACCGTAAGTGACTAAACACACCGTTAAAGTTCACAGGTGTTGGCATAGTTTCATCACCAGTAAATGTTATAGTTGCTATATCTGCCCAACTAGTAGTATCTGATACTTGATTGTCCAAAGTAGCTTGTACTACGAGATCGCCGCTGTATGACGCTGTGTACGCTGCCGCTGTATGCAGAGCTTCGTTACCGTTGATACCTGGTTGTGCGTCAATTGTACTGCTATACCATGTGTTAACTCCAACACCTTCTTGTTGGAATGATGCTATTGATCGCGTAGCAAGAGGACCAGGGAATGTTTTTGCGTTGACATAGATAGTTGCGTCATTGTCAAAGTTACTGTGCGAGTAAGTAAGAACCTTATCACCATCTGCTTCTTGTAAGTATATGTTGTAACTTAGATATTGTTGTTTAATATTAAGTAGATCATTTTCAGTAACAGTTACACTAAACTTGCCGCGTTTTGCAACGCTGCCGTCGTCTAAAATAGTTGCATCTTTTTCTAATACCATATTATCAGCTTCGTCAAATGCGACAAATTTTGGTGTGTAAGTTGATATGTTTATAGGTCTTTGATCTGCATTATATGTTCTAAATTCTAATACATTATCGATGCCTTTATATACTTGAAGTTGTTTGCTATACACTGGTCTATACTCCGTTACGAATCCAGCCACATCTGCTACTATGGTGGTTATATTTTTTACTAAATATCTAGGTACTAATTGCATATTATATTTATCGGAAAAACATGTTAACACAAGACATACAAGAAAATTTTCCCTTTCTAAGCGTTGTAACTTATGGCGGCAACGAATATATCGGGATTATTATAAATCAAGACGCCACTGTTACAAGTATGTACGTGTATACTGATTTAAAAACTAAAGAAGACGAACTAAAGTTTTTAGAGTTAGGTGATGTATGGTGGTGGGAATCAAATCGTTTGATACCTATCAACATCTTTCTAAAGAAGGAAATGGACATTTTTAAATATTCTATTATTACTATGAATAGTAAAGATGTTAGAGTAACACTAGGGCCTTGTGTAAATTTAAATAATCTAACAGTCAAACGAATAAAAAGGCGTAGTGTACAACTAGTACGTAAACCTAAGAACTAATTTTATCGCATATTAAGTTCATATGCACTACAACAGCCATTGCATAGCTCACTGCATGGGCTTTCTTAAAGTAATAACTATTGTCCGTTGGTTTTATCCAAACTTCCTTCATCACTGTTTCCCAAGTTTCTCCAACTAAGTGTCGCTTGGCTGGACGTATCATTGCTAGTACTGCTGCTAATTGTTCTATTGTTCTCGGACGCATTGTCTTTAATATAGTTCCATGTCCTGCGACGTGAAATACTAGACTGCTGAAATCGTCGTGTTCGAGGAGTGCCCATTGTGGTTCCTTAGTCATTAGTCGTTGAAGATGTTCTTCATTTGTAACATCTTTGTATATACTTACATTTAAAAAATCTAATTTAAAATAGCCACGTTCGTCAGCTGTCTTGTGTTCGATAGTACTTAGATTATCTACTGGGTTGTGTGGAATCTCAGTAGCATATACTCCAGTATTATGTTTTTTGCCTGTGTTTAATTTTGCCACACGATGTGTAAGTTTAGATAGTATTACATCTCGATCAGCAAAATCTATATCAATATCAGGCAACTCTCTTCTCCATCTTACGTGCTTTTTTCTTTGCCATATCCCATTTTATTTTACTACATCTATCTTTCATAGTAATACCCAAACAATGATCTAATTCGTGTAGATAAACTCTAGCACTATATCCTGTAATTTTAACTGTTTGTTTTTTAAGAAACTCGTCATAATATTCTGCAAGTATTTCAGCCGGACGTTTTACTTTTACAAACATTCCTGGAAAACTTAAACAACCTTCAAGCTCTGTATTAACTTCTTCAGTATATTGTAACACAGTTGGGTTAATATGTAAAGTAACATTTTCGGCTTTGTCGCCCATGGTAAACACTTTATAGTCTAAACCAACTTGTGATGCTGTAAGTCCTATGCCGTTATTTAACAACATAGCTACAGCCATGTCTTTTTTTAGACGCAAAGGATCAAACTGTGGTTCTTCAATATTTACATCTTGTAATTCTTTACTTAGAATAGGATCTGGATAATATACTAACTCCATAATTTATTTCCTCTTTGTAGATGTGCCGCTAGTGCGGCGAACAATGTCGTCGTGATTAAATTCTGCCCAGTACAGTTCAAAAGCAACACCATCCTCTAAACCTTCAAACTGATGTACCTTGCCAGGCTTTACTTGTGTAAAGTCTCCAGCTTCGAGAATAGTTTCATCAACTAGTCCCTGATCATCTTGCCAAACACGCACAATCATTTTTCCTGACTCTACATAAAATCCATTCCATTTAAACTGATGCTCGTGTTCTGAACACTTGTATCCTGCTTTGTATTCAATACGATGAAATTCTAACACACCGTTTGCGTGAATCAGTTCTGTCTGACCCCAAATTTTTCCTGCTTTCATAACTTTGATTCCTTTGCTATATCTTTAACTAACTGCATATCATTTGGAAGTCTTTTAAAGCGCATAGCCCAATGTTGTGGATTAATAACATGATATACAAGTCCGAGCTGCTCGTCAGTAAACTTACTTAGCATCTCTTTACCGCTCTTACAATTAAGCATCAACCACGGAGATATTTTTCCGTCTTTAATATCCCATACTGCTTTGTTAAGACTTACATGATGGAAATAATGATTCCACGGAGCACTTTTGTCTTCTGCCCATTCCATCATTGTTTTAACACTTCTTTCTAATGCTGTAGTCACATCTTCTTTAAGTATGAACTCTAATACATACTTTTCATATAATTCGTCTCTGGCCCAGTGATCTAATTTAACTCCACTAGTTACAACGTAGTCAATATATTTTTCAGGATATAAAGGACGCACATTGCTAATAAAGGAGCCAAACTTAACAAAAGCATTATAATAGGGTGACCCGACAAAATCTTCATACGTTTTTTCTTTTTTGTTCCCTGCTGAGAGGGTGTAGAATCTTTGGAATGCATATAAACCGTACCTCACTCTTTTTTCATCTTTTTGGAGCCATCGTCTTTTTGGCTCACACATATGCGCGGCTAATGTTTTCTCTCTCATATACCCATTGCCGCAGTATTCACACTTATATGGCTTTTCAGAGTTTGACATCGATGTCATATTCTTTAGCCAACTCTTTGAGTTCTTTTTTTGTAGATAATCTAGCAAGTAATTCTACCTCGTCTTGTTTCATATTAGGATATATTTTTTCTAGCAGTTTTACACCTTTGCTATTATCGCCTGACTTTTTCTTAAAGCCAATCCATACATGTCGTCTTATGTCACTATTTGCGTTATGTAAAGAACATAGCAACTGCCATTGTAGTTTAGGATGTCGTGCTCCTAGCTCATTCCAGTTTTTATTATAGATTTGATTAGTCATAACAACAGCAAGTTCTTGTGCTTCTCTGCTACCTGCAACCGAACTTGCATATCTATTTAACAGCCAAAAGTTTACACCTTTTTTCTGTTCGTCTGTAAGTTCGTCCCAAACACCTTTAGCATTGCTGTCTAAACATGCTAGTACATCTTTTACTGGAAATGCTTGCTGTGCCATTCTTCTACATCCTCTGGAGAATTTATTTCTACTCCATTATAGTATACACTCAAACAACCAATTTGCCAACCGTTTTTTAACCATCGGAGTTGTTCTAGTTTCTCTACTTGTTCTTCTTGTGTTACTTCTAAGTTACTATACATTTCTAATGCATTACGCTTGTACCCGTAAACACCCAAGTGCCATTCTCCATATCCAGTCATGCCTCTGCCAAACCATAATGCTTGATCGGCTCCACGTACCATCTTGACTGAATTAGGATCATTTTGTTTATCTTTAGGCATGTCTGTAAACACTGTTGTTACAGAATAGTTTAGTAAGTGCCACTGGCATTTTTCAATTATATCAGATGTTACATCTGGCATGTCGCCTTGTACGTTTATAAACTGATCGTACTTGTCAAACCTTGCATTCTTAATTGCGCCTGCGCATCTTTCTGTACCGTTTTCGTATTTTGCCGAATCTAACAATACATGTTCTGGATCAAATTTATCAGCAATACGATCGTCATCAGTAAGCACGTATGTTGGTATCTTAGACGCAACACAAGCGTCATACACACGTTTTATCATAGGAACGCCATCTAACTGTATTAAAGGCTTTCCAGGCAGGCGTGTGCTTGCGTAACGTGCTGGAATTAGTATTGCTGTTTTCTTCATTCTACTTACGTGTCCGTGTTGCAATCAAATTGATAAGTTCTTGCTGCTCATCATATAATCGTCTAGATACACGTAATACATCTAATGTCTTAAAACGGCCTTTGCCATCTTTTTTACATTCGCGATTAATAATTTCCATATACGGAGACTTCTCTTTTTTCATTCTACTGCCTTTCTAATTGCAATAATATCTTTAACAACCTTTTCAAAGTCGTCTAAGCGTAACATATTTGGTCCGTCGCTGGGTGCGTTATCTGGGTCAGGGTGTGTCTCTATAAAGAAGTCTCTAACACCCAAAGCACTTGCCGCGCGAAGTAAACCAGGAACGTAATCCCTATTGCCGCCGCTACTACCTCCAAGGCCACCCGGCTTCTGTACGCTGTGTGTGGCATCAAAAACCACAGGGCAATCAAAAGTAGAAAGCATATAATCAATGCCGGTAAAATCAACAACCAAGTTGTTGTATCCAAAACTAGTTCCTCGCTCAGTGATCCAAACTTCCTTAGCACCATCGGTTTTAGACAAAATGCCTTTCATGTCCCAGGGTGCTAGAAACTGTCCTTTTTTAATATTAACAATTTTATCTGTAGCACATACTGCTTTTAGTAGATCAGTTTGTCTACACAAGAATGCAGGAATCTGATAGACATCAACTGCATATTTAAATTCTCTTTCAATACGTGCAACTTGTACATGATCATGAACATCAGTAAGTGTTTTTACACCTAGTTCTACTTTTAGTTCTAGGAAGTGGTTAAGTGTTGCATTTATTCCGAGGCCGCGCACTCCCTGTAAACTACTTCGATTAGCTTTGTCATAACTTGCTTTAAAGTAATAATCAATATCATACTTGTCGCATACACGTTTGCATTCTTTTGCAATCTCTAAACTTTGCTGTAGTGATTCATGTTGGCAGGGTCCTGCTATAATTCTCATTTTTCTTCCTTTACAATGTAATAAGTTGTTACTAACTTATCCATTAATTTTTTAAGAGTAGTATTTGTTTTTGCCAATTTACACAAGTTTTGCCATTCACTGTAGTCAAATAAATCACCTTGTGCTCTAGCCATTCCTCCCGGATCTCCTCCAACAATCCAACGATCAATATCAGGCATATCTCGATAGCGAGCATAGACAACTCCGTCTACTCGCTCGTATATTAGTGTCTCGCCTGGTATCATTACATCAATAGACTGTATTCTATAACTTCGCATTGTCTGCTAATATCTTTTACAAAAAACGCACAATCAGGCTTATGTCCGTCGCCTATTGGTACACTTAATAATTGTCCGTTTTTTAGTTTTGGAAAATACCATTTTACATCTGTATAAAAATTTACAATATTAATATCTGCAAAGTTAGGTTTAAAACTCGATAACGGATTAAATATGAATGCTTCAAATCCTCTATCATTAATACTTGTTAAGGGTAGTATTTCTAGATCATTGCCGCTTTCTGAACAGCCTACAGCAATACTCCAATCAACTGGCATTGTAATTTCTTTGCCGCCAATTTCTAATACCATTGCTGGAGAACTAAATGATTCTAAAAAGATCAAAGGCACAAAAAAGAAATCAGGGTTTTTTGGATCACTGTTATCAAGTACACTAAAGCGTACATCGTCTTCTATTGTATCTGGTAGTTCGTCTAAATTGAAGCATTGATTTTCTAAGGTTAATATTCTCATTAATTCCATTCCACTTTTTCTATTGTAAATGGGTACTCTGCTTCTTTGTAAAATTTCTTACGTTGGGTCAGATGTCGCTTCGCGAACTTACATGTTGATGTAAGATCCCATATTTGTACGAAGTCTTTGTCTTTTGCCTTTCTTACGCCTCTACCAATAGATTGGATTACCCGAACAAAAGACTTTCCAGGTTCAATAAGTACAAGATTAAAAATTCTAGGTATATTAAGTCCTACTGCCGCAACTCCATATGTTGCGATAATGACTTCATTGGTACCTTCTCTAATTGTATCATATGTTTCCTTACGGTCTTTTACTTTAACACTTCCACTAATGAAAGTACTATTGGGTATTAGTTCTGCTAACATTTCTCCTGCGGAGATTCTGTCTACTAGTATTAGGGTATTGCCTGTGTCTTTTATTGTGTTTAATAATTTGCCTATGTATTCAATCCTATCCTTATTTGTAACAAGATATTTTAATTCTTCTTGATAACCTGCATGTCCTACTGTATCAATTAATTGTACTACGTTGACGTGACACTGTGATAATACACCTTTATCCTGTAGTTCCTTAGCACTGATTTGACCAATAACAGGACCTAGACTAGCATGTATACTTTCGAATTCAAACTTCTCTTTAGGCACAGTGCCAGTTAGACCCCATCGGATCGGAGCGTTGCGTAGGTTGCGAGTAAGCAAGTTCTTAAGAACCTCTGCTTTGGCTTGGTGTACTTCGTCAACAATGATCGTGCTCACACCTTCTAGGAACTCAGCAAGTGATAACACTGCTGATCCATCCTTGTGCTTCTTGTCCAGAATGTTTAAACTCTGCCAAGTGCAAATAGTGTGAGTCTTACCCAAGTTCTTTCTGTCTCCGAAGTACACCCCTACATCCAACCCACAGTTAATATAGTCTTCTTCAGTTTGCTCTACTAGACTTTTATTAGGCACAATAACTAAGCTACGCCCGTAAGGTTCACTGAGATGTGATAACGTAGCCGTTGTGATTGTCTTACCTGCGCCTGTAGCAATTTGCTGGAGACTCTGTGGATTAGCAATAAAGTTGTTGATTGCTTCAACTTGGTAATCTCGCAGAATAATATCTTCGCCTTCTGCTGGATGACCTTTTGGCCATACAACCCCTTGGTCGGCCCAATATCTTTCTGTCACTGGTTGAAATTCTAATTTAATTGGATGACGTCGATCTTCAATATCTACTATTTGTACATTGTTTTTTTCAAGTACTTGGCTAACAACATCAAGGTGATTAACGTAGCCAGTGCCGCCGATACCAAAAAATGCAACTTTACCATCCCAGCGTCCTAGTTTGTACTGTGGCATATACTTTGCATATGGCACTTCAAACTTAAGAGCATTTGCAAGTTTACGGCGAACATCAACATCAAGTCCTTCTAGTTTGATATTTACTTCATCTTCAATTATTAATTTACAACTAGTCATACAGTACTGAATGCCTCCTAAACGGTGATATAGTGTCTTCTCTCCAAACAACTAAATCACAGTTAAAACGTATATACGTATTAACTATACGATCTAAACTACTACTAAAAGAAAACGCAGTTTGCGGTTTCCAATGATTAATTAGTAATTTGGGTAACTTATCTTTACTAATATACACTATTTTTGTTGACTTGTCAACCCAATTGTTTAATTTTCTATCTTTAATTAATTGATTAAATCCTGCATTTTTATCTTCCAGTCTAAATAAAACACTCTGTTCGTGTGGGTCGATAATATCTCTATAATACGTAATCATAGAATGTAATTGGTCTTCTGCTTGTTCTTTATCTAATATTACTAGCATTGGAAATCTATCAAGTTCAAATAAACTAGTTAACAAATCATTTAGCCTTACATCGTCTGGACGGCAGTGTACGTAGATATCTTGTCTGTATGCAATTTCTTGTGTTAACGTTTTAGCATCACGTTTAACAAAGTCAGTTAGTCCGTATCTAAATTTCCTGTCAATTAATTTTATAGGATCGTTATTAATTTCTTCATCAATGATAGTTTTTAATTTATTGCTAACATTGATACTAGTAGCCGATTCATTAAAAATGCCAGGCACATGCTCTTGGGGAGATAACTTTATATTCTTAATGTCTTGGTATACTTCTAATAGTTCACAGTCAATTACAAAATCTCTATCTTTAAATTCAGTAAGTAAATTAAAAACATTTAGTTCAGTATAGCCAAATTCGTGTTGATGCGATCCTTTTTTATGATGATAATTAGATTCGTCATTATTAATTGCTGCACATCTATTAATTGATATAATATCAGTTTTTCTAAATGGAAATCTAACTACAATTTTTTTATCTATAATTTTAATAAATTTACTACGGTCAATCTCACGCAACGGTTGCCGTAATTCACTAATTGCATAGTCAAAATTAATTTCTAAATTTATAAACTGATCTTTATATGACTTTAATTTTTCTTGCATCAAAGCAAACTGTCTATCTGTAAGTGCTGTACCTTTAAATACTTGTCTAGCAATACTATGCATAATAGTCATGTCAGAAGCATCAAGTTTTATAGCAGGTGCTTTCCGCAGGTTAGCAGAACATTCGAGTAAATCTTCAATGGTAGTTACGTTAATCATAAAACTATTATAACTTAAAATAACTGGTTTGTCAAGTGTTTAAGTGGGGTACCTTGTGATATTTCTTCAATTGTGTATTCAGTATGTGCGTAGTCATTAAGCCATTGTTGTCTATCTGGCATTAACGGATTTTCTATATCGTAAAGAAAGTCTATGTCATTACCAACACTATAAGCAAGACTATGGGTACTAACAAAAGCTGGAACACCATTGATACAAGAGTGTGTCCCTGGATTTGAGCTATAACTGACAGTAGCCCACACATTACTAAACCCCATATCAAAATCGTCATAGGTGCCGTTAACATGTTGTGGTTCCTGTCTATATACATTTTTAAGCCCACGTTCTATATGTTCTAGTCTACAACGAGGATGTGGCCGAAATACAATTGGGCGTTCAGTGTATTTACGTATTTCATCGTATGTATTTAAGAACCAATTACTCATACGTGGCATGTTTTGCCACTGTAAACTCTTATCATGCTGTCCGCATACTAGAATAAAATCGCCGTTGGATCTCCAAGGCTTACAAACCAGTCCCAAGCTATCAGCCCTAGTCCTATCATTGTCTTTGTCACCAAAGTAAGCATCTCTGTTGATTCCATTTAATCCTACCTTCCATGTTGTTCCGCGTTCAATGCCACCTACTTCTAAAACAATAACTGGTCGATTCAGTTTACGGTTTTGCTCCCATACTTGTTTATTATGTATCATACGTCCGTTCCACAAAACACTCCATATGACTGCAACATCATAATTACTATAATGATCCATTACTCTATATGGTTCGTTATATATTACAGTATGGCCAGCATCAGTTACACTTTGCGCAAACGCTTCAAATACAGGCTTAGAATTTAATGCTCCGTAGTCTGTATATAAACAAAAAATCATTTTACTGTTTGCCAATAAGATTCTGTTCTGTGTGTCATTACATCTTTCTTTTTTGATGATCCAGCAAACTTTCTATCGCCCTTCATATGGTCCATCCATTTTCCTAATTTACTATTAATTAAAGGATGTCCGCCGCCTCCAGACTTTGCTAAATTGTTTACTGCAATCTCAGCAGTGTAATCTAATGCCTTTGGAAATTTTAATTTAAGTTCAAATAATATGCTGCCAAAAACATAACTATCGTGCCATTCCTCTAATGTAAATATACCGTTGTCAGCATCTTCATACATGCGTTCAAATTCTTCAACAAAGCTGCACCCTACAGGATGATTCATATTAATACCATAGAATCCACATTCTGGCCAGTTCTTAACTACCATTTTTCCTTCTGGACCCGGATTAACTCCCTTTCCTCTGCCAACATATGTAGCCCAGTGATCTTCTGGTAATAGATCCATAAAGTCTTTATACGCCCAAGGACTATGTACAAAGGTATCTGCATCCATCCAAACTACCCATTTACCTGTTCCGTAACTTTTATGACATTGGTCAAATACAGCATAAGTTTTGTTTGCAAATCTAATAGCATGCCATTTAAACTCTTTGTGCCAATCTCGTGGACGACGTTCGGGCCATGGACATTTGCCATTTGCTTTTGGATCGTCTTTCCAGCGTTCTTTAAATTTATTTAATTTAGGAAGTGATTCTTTTGCGTCTAGTATAGTAATCTGATTAGGATCAGGATTTACAGGTGTACAGTCTTCTGCATATACTACTAGTTTTATTGCTTTAGCAACATTATTTGCAAAACTATCTAAAAATCTTTGTCCATAAACTTCCATACCTTCTTTATGAAACGTTGTTAATACTACTACTTTGTCGCCCATTGTCTTAGGTGCCTCCATGCTGTTCCGTCTGCAAGCTCATTTGATGTCCAGTGCATTTGAGCAAGTTTCTGTATCCATACGCTTCTATCGTATAGTACTGGATTTTCTATTTTACTAATATCTGTGTTAGCAATATCTTTGGCTTGGCTTCTTTCTAAATCTAATACAAATACTGGTATGCCTTCAATTGCTGCTGCAACTGCCGGACTTGAATTATAGTTTACTACTACATGTGCTGTTTTAAAATCAGTAAGAATTGACTCGTTGGATGTAACAAAAACATTTTGTAAATTATATCTAATTAGCGCAGATTTATGCTTAGATGAATTACGATCACCTGGATGAAATCTAACTACTATTTTTCTATCTGAATGTTTTTTAATTTCCATTATTGTTTTTACAAGCCATGGCATAAGTTGTTGTCCGTCCATACTCCAGCCGCCGTCTCGTTGACAACAAATTAAAATAGTTTCTTTATTAGTACTCCATGGCTTTAAAGACAAATTAAGATCTTTACTAATTTGATCCCAGCGATTAAGAGTGGGTTGTGAATTACAATATTCGCCAGTAGTAGGAAAGATACCGTCATAACTGTATCTTAAATATTTTTTAGTATTTCCTGGATCAGCATATAAAAACAAATTAGAATCAATTATAATACTACGTTTATTATTTTTTTGTTGTGTATCAAACACATTTTTTCTTAAATTTAAGTGTGTTACATTTTTACTTCCAGGATGCACAAAGCCTTGAACAACAGCAACATCACTGTCAATTACTTTCCACCCATCTACAACTTTACCAATATCACCTACAGCATTTACACCCTTAATAAAGTTTATTAACACTTCGGGTTTTTCTGGGTTTCTATTTCTGGGCGGAATACCTTTTAGATAAGAAGTAACAGTTAACATTAATCATCACCATTTAGCATACGCCATGCTGTTCCGTCTAGCATCTCTTGATGTGTAAATTGGCAGTATGACAAATGCGCCATAAATGCAGTCATAGTATCTTTATCATGTCCAGGAAGATTTTCAACTTGTGATAGATCATTGCCAGCTAAACTTGATGCAGCATTAGGACCTAGTGTAATAGCCGGCTTGCCATTTACTAATGCTTCTACTGCAGCAATACTGTTGTAGGTTATTAAACAGTGTACATCATTCGATAATGCACCTTCAATAGTGTCTGTTGATATGCGTTCTGATCTAATAGGCTTCATTCTTATTTCAATTGGTCTATCTGTATATTTTTTTAACTCAGCTAATACATGCTCTGTCCACTCTGCTGCTGTTGGTTGTCCAAATATTTTCATTACTTTATCACTAGGAGGACAAATAAGAATTTTATTACCTGGCGTAAACTTTTTATACTTCCATGAATGTCTACGTAATCTATCTGTAGGACGTTCAATAATTTCAAGTTGCTGTAAATTATTTTTAGTTATTCTATGCCATATTTTTGCTTTACTTCTTTCATTGCCAAAGTATCCAGTGTCTATTGCATAAAAATGTCTTCCTGTATCCCAACAATGATTAATTGCTTTTTGACTATTACCTCCAAGACCTCTAATAACTAATGGTATTGAAGTATCTAATTCTTGATCAAAATCACCAAGACGTCCGTGGGCTCCACTACAAAATCCTTCTAATAAACGATCATATGATAACTGCTTTTTGTCTAAGTCGAATGAGTCTCCTGGATGTATTGCTACTACCTTGTAACCTTTTTTATTTTTCATCATATCGTCTATCTCTCTAATTACATTGTCTGCATCTAGATTATAAAATTGACCAACAGGATCTACTAAAACTTTTAATAAATCATCAACTAATTTTTTTTTTGAATGGTTAAGCGTTAGCTGTGTTGGATATATTACTTTACTAGTATACTTTTCTATAAGTTGCTGGTGATATTTACGTTCAATTTTATAATACTCATTTGCATATTCGCAGTCTTGGTATTGTTCAAACCACGGACCGCCTTCTGTGTAATGTAACATTTTAGGTTTGCCGTCTTTTGGCTCTTCATACCACCCGACTAACCAATTCCATTCGTGTGATATTTGTCCAATTTGATTATCTTCTAACCAACTAAACCTGTGTAAGTATGCTCCTGTAGTGTGCTTATTATTAATTAATCCTAAGTTTAATTTAGTATTAGCTATATGTGAACAATTGAATAATACACACGAACTCCAATTCTTACGTGGGTAGACTGTCTGTGTTTGTCCGTCCATTTTAAGACCTTCTTTAGGAGTATAATCGTGATGCGCACACATTACTGCATACTTGTTGTCTGTCTGATCAAATAGTTTTTTAATATCGGTAAGAGCTACAAAATCACAATCAATGAATAATGCCCAACCACTGTAATCAGTTAAATGGGGGACTAAGAAACGTGTAAATGTAAATTCAGTACTTGCTAAAGGATCTACTGGACGAGTATATAGCCGTTGTTTTCTTAAATTCCGTTGTTTAAGTGGAATAATTTCTACAGGCACACTAGCAGTATCAAGAATGCTTTGTTTACATACTTGAAATGCAATATCCTCTCTAGGATCATAACCTACAAAAATTTTTAACGGCTGCATTAATCTCTTCTTTCAATGTCTTCTTCTATGCACTCACTGCCCCATTGTATCTCAAGGATGTGTGCGTTTTCTGTTCCGGGATTGCTTGGCTTGTGCCAAACTTCAATTCCGATTTCATAAGGTGATCGGTCTGGAGTTAACAAAACCCTGTTAACATTTGACTTCCATTCAGATACCATATCAACTTTGCCTTCAAGTACAATCCACTGTTCTGAACGTTTAAAGTGCTTTTGATCACTTAAACTTTTGCCAGGATATATTACAAGCTCTTTTACTTTGTATCCTTGTTCGGGTTTGTGATCTAGTACACGCCAATAACCCCAGTCACGTTCTGTTTTTTGTGTTTTCCACTCGTCTAATATCCAACTACTACTATTAGCTTTATTCTCGCCGCCAATACCAAACGCAAAATCTACATAGGGCATACTACCATATGTTTTATATTCTGGTGTTGTAGTATTAGTCCTATCGCCACCGTTAGCAAATATTACTTTACTGCCTGATCCGTGTGTACTTAGTGTTTGAAAAATTGCTTGGCATGCGCTATCATCGCTGTCGTCAAAACCAATAACTTCGTCTACTACTTTTAACTCTTTTACAATTGCTGCACGTTCTTCAAAAGGCATAAACGGTCTACCTTTTTTACGTGTTAGCCATTCATCTGAATTCAACGCTACTACTAGCTTTGAACCTAATTTTTTTGCTTCTTTAAAATAGGCTATGTGCCCTGAGTGTAAGGGATCAAAGCCGCCACTAACTAATACAACATTGCTCATACTGATATTTATGTACGCAGTTAACATATAAATACTTTTATGAGCTACATTATAAATTCACCAAGTAAAGTTTTGTTTATACATATTCCAAAAACAGCAGGTAATGCTATTATGACGCTTGCTAATGAGTTATACGGTACAACTATAATAAAGAATAATAGAACAAAAAATACAAATTTTCATAGTACTTTACAAGATGCCGAAAGTTATGTCCAAAACACAGACAATTTTTATTCATTTACTGTTGTTAGAAATCCTTGGTCAAGAATATCGAGTTGGTATTTTTTTAGGAAAAGTATTCTTGCTAAGGCTCTAAAAAATCCTATTAAACAGGCAAAAAAAGTAGCACGTACTCATAGTGAAATACAACAAGAATATTCTCTAATGGAAACTAATTTTGATGATTGGCTATATAATTATCTAGATCAACCTTGGGATTACACATGGTTTAGTTTGGCAATTAATCAATCGCATTGGTTGCAAAGTAATAAATTACAGATAGATAAGATTATTAAATATGAGGAACTAGCTGACGGATTTCAAAGTATTCCTATTTTTACTGGTCAGAAACTAAATGTAACAAATAGAAGTAAAAGCTCAACTATACCATACCAAAATCTATATTCAGACAAAAGCAAAAAGTTTGTAGAGAAAAGATATCAAGAAGATATAGATAACTTTAAATATACCTTTTAAGCAGGAATATACACTCGCTCTTCCTCGTAAGTTACTTTAAGTTTATAGTTACAAGACTGCATTAGTTGTTCAATGTCATCTAATGTATAATTGAAACGTGTTGAACATTTTTCAAAAAATTCTATACAGACAGTAGGTCTACATTTTTTAATTGTTTTAATTGCACCTTGTAATGCAAATAATTCGTAACCTTCTATATCTAAATGTATAAGATCACATACTTCTAAATTTAAATCGTCAATTAAAAGTGTAGGTATAACGCCAGAGCCGTTAACAAAATTTTTACCTCGATTCTTTGCTTTAATTTTTAATGCAACTAAGTCTCGACTGTTACCTAAACATGACTGGTATTTAAATACATTAGGCGAAGTTACATTTAAATTTAAACAATAAAAGTTTACAGGCTCGGGTTCGAAAGTATATACTGTATCAAAAAGCTCTGCGTATTGTTTTACATAATAGCCCATATTGCCGCCTGCTTGAACACATACACGTTTTTGATTTGCATGTTTAGATATAAGTTGCGGCAAGTCTGGATGAGATTGCATATATGACCAACAGTTTGTGTCACTAATAGGCCAAATCCACCCTTTCCTATTTTCTGTTAATTCTTTCATATCTGCTTACTCCAATAACTCAGGATTTCCTGTTAAACTAGTTGTTTTTATATTTGTGCCTTCTGAATAAAAAGGATGTAGTCTTGCTACTGTAGGAATAGTAGTCCAAGTATCTAATACTTCGTCACCTATTTGCTGATCAGCAGGCCTGTGTCCTTTTTTGTTTTCGTTTTTATGAATAAAATCAAGTAATTTTTTTGCACCCGAAGGTTGTAAAATATACGAATATGCTCCCTTGAAATAATTTCCAGTTCCGATTTTATGGATTGCTTTTGGAGACTTGTTTATATATTTTTCAATTTTAAAATCTAATGTTGATTCTTTTTCTATAATTTGATTATATTCACTACTAAAGGGATCGTTTCTGTCTAACTTTAAAACATCTGTAAATTGATTACAAATGTTTGTAGGTATGTCTCTAATTATATAACCGTCGTGTTCTAGTATAAGGTAAGGTTCTTGTTGTAGCCAACAATTTTGCCATAGATAGTAATGACTAAAGAAGCATCCTAAAACACCTATTCGACCTTTTTTAAGATTTTTTTTAGGTCTCGGAACATCAGTAAGATCGTAATGTTTGTCTACGTCTAAGCCGTTGATGCCTTCAAAATATTCTGCCGCAATGCCAAACTTTGCAGCCTGTTGCTTACATTGCTCAGCCATGTTACATGAATGCTCGTTAGTTGATAGTCTTATGATCCATGTTTTAAACTGATGCATCTTCCATGCCCGCTACTCTGAGCTTAACTACGTTTGTAATTTGCCATTGCTTTTGATCAAGAGCTTTGAGTACACCTAGCCACTTGTTACGCATTAGTGCAAACTCGTTGATAATCTTTTCATAGTCAACAACGTCTGCCTCACCGTCTACGTATTTTTCAACGTCCCGGCTTGACAGAGCTCGTTGATAGTTTTCGAGATATTTTTTAAAAAATGAGCTACGCAATCTACGTAGCTCAATATTTAAATAGTTGAGTATAGCCTCAATCTCTTGTAGTTGATTAAAACGATGTTCAACAATACCTGGCATTGCCGCCGCACTTTTTTCAACATTTCCTACAAGTTTACATTCCGCACG
>Ga0222717_10001064_pt1 | contig 22955 bp, 19 predicted proteins | sample C33_18DmetaG_FD_165053 | JGI IMG/M metagenome (GOLD analysis project Ga0222717, IMG submission 165053) | Estuarine water microbial communities from San Francisco Bay, California, United States - C33_18D | ecosystem: Environmental > Aquatic > Marine > Unclassified | place: USA: California... | reverse complement strand
ATGCTTTTTCTGGTTCCATCGCCCTGTAGTTACGGTTCATTAGAGCAGAACCGCCAGTAGCACCCCCCATCACACCTGCAACACTTTTAGTAACTTTACCAAAGGTTTTTGATTCAGGAAATCTTGCCTCTAGAGATTGGTATACAACCTCCATAAGATCTGGGTCTCCAATTATGTCTTCTTTAGTTAGAGGTTTATTGTCGTACTTCTCAAAGATATCGTACACGTTTAAAAAACGATCTTCTGCCTCTAGGTTAAAACTAAAGGGAGTTTGAAGATCTCTCAGTGTAAATGGAGAGCTTAAATCTTGTGTCTGTTGTACGGGTGTCTCAGATACACCTGTTTGAGGGTACAAATCACCAAGAGTAAACCCGTTGTCCACAGGTTCCTCTACAGTTTGTTCTGAGATAGATACGTCTTCTACAGGTACTTCTGGTGTAAGTTCAGGCACCTCTGATGTAGGCTCTGTTGTTGTTTCCAGAGTAGTTATGGTAGGCTCTACATCAGGTACGACAACATCTTCCTCTAGATCAGCTAGAGTAAATCCATCTGCCATATTATTTTCCTTTGTATGGACCTGTAACAGTTTTTCCATCATTTCTAGTGTAAGTTACAACATCACCTACTTTGATAATTTTGTATTCAATAAGATATTTAAGCACAGAAACGTTAGGAACTACTAGAGGCTCTGCATCTTTAGCCTCTTTTAGGTAATCGGGTAGAACCGCAGTTCTCAACTTAGGCTCTGCCTTTATTGCCTCGCCAATAACATTGTTTCCGTATAGAGAGGTTATCCCAAAGTAATCTGGGTTATCACCTCTAGCACTGTCTAAAGCCTCTGTAACAGCAAGACTCCTATTGCCCAGCCAGTCCATCAATTCTCTTGCTATTGCTTGCTCATCAGGAGTGCCTGTTTTAGACATTTCATTCACTTTTGATTTAGCATTAGAAATAATATTTTGCTCACTCCTACCTCTTGCAACTGCATTCTGAGTTATAATTTTTGTCCAGTCACCCAGTTTAGATGTATCTAAAGGCTCAACAACAGTAGGCTCAGTTACTGCCAAAGCAGATCCTGTTGTGCCAACACTGCTTCTGATAATAGACTTAGTAAGATCGTCCAAAGGTTTACCAAGAACAGATTCCATGTTTGCTATTGCTTTGTCTGCCTGAGCTGGATCTGGACTTGTAATTTCGATATCACTTAAAAAATCATTAGCCCCACTTCTAAACATATCCAGGGCATTAACATCTGTACGACCAGATTCTACAATCTTTGTATGGTACTTTTGAAGTGTCTCGAACACAGACTTCATAACAGCTGGGTTGTTTAAACCTGCAAGTTTAGCAAGAGCAGGGTTATCTTTCTCTACACCCAGGGCAGTAATACCTGCTGAGTATTGTGCAATCTTAGCCATAGGATCATTAGTACCGCCGACTGCGGCAGAGAAGTCTGCACCGACAACTTTACCATCCATAACTCTTTCAAGAAGAAGCTTTTGCATTTCATTTGCATGAGCAGCAATAGCAGCAGCTTTAGATGCTTCTGTCTTAACACCATACTGATAGTCAAATTGACTGTTTGCAGCAGAAGTTCTAAGTCCGATCTCCGATCTTAGATCTTCTTGTCTTGCTTTCCTATCCCGTTCAAACTTTGTCTGATCCCAAGCCTGTAAACGACCCTCTGCATTAATTGCTTTTTGTTCGGCTTGTTTATTAAGAATAACTTGTTGATCTTTCCACCACTGTTGAGCTGCAGCCTGATCGTCTAGCTCGTAAGCTCTCTTCAATGCTAACACATCAAGTTCAAATGCACGGCTCTCTTCCCTAACAGCAGCAGCACCTGCAGCAGCTGTTTCAGCAGCAGTTATAGCCTGTTGGTTAGTAATAGTATTACGTTCCAACCAAGTCTTATTAGCTTCTTCATTCTGCAGTTTAAAACGTGCATTCCATTGCTCATTAGCAGCTTTTCTATCTGCTAAGAGTTCCTTCCTTGTTCTGATTCTGTCTTCACGAGCTACTAGCCCCGAGTAAAATCCTAATGCCATTATCCTGCACTCCTAGCCATTAAACCTTTTAGCTCTTCCATCGGTGCCTCTGCAGTCTCTTCTGGAGTAACCTCTTCCATAGGTTTCTCCTCTGTGTCAGCTACTATCATAGCTTCCATCTGATCCTTCATGCCATCGTCTTCTTTTGTCTCTTCACCAGACATAGTATTCTCAGCACTTACACCAAGTTTTTCAAGCATTTTTTCTGCACGAGCTACGTTACGTTGGTAACGAATAACAGCTCTATCCCTGTCATTACTAATACCTTCATCGTAGTCTACCCCAGTTATATCTCCAATATCTTTGATAAATTCGTGTAGTGTGGGGGCAACAATAAGACTTACATCAATACTATGTACACCTTGGAACACAGCATTGCGAAGTATGCCTTGGACCAAGGTGGGAATATCAATACCTTCCTCTAGAAAATAACTAATATCTTCAAAAGCATCTGCATTGTTCATCCTATCTAGGTGATACATTGCTGCTTCTTCGGGGTCTGTAATGTCTGGTGGATTCTCAAAAGGAGCACCTTTTGGCTCTTGAGTTAGGGAGAACCCTGGTTGCACTCTATCAAAAATCATTATTCTTGGCCCCTATAAAATGCTGTAATACTTGCCACTGTGGCATTACCATCTGCTCCTGCCCACTTTGGATTTTTTGCAAGTTGCTTACTACCTTTTTTATAAACGACAGTATCGGGTGCAGCATCTCTATAACCAGGTGCAGCAACAAGAAGTCCTAGTGGTGCACTACCATCGTAGCCCCAACGATCTAGATACATCTCCAATGCTTTTAGATGGTCTGTCATGTTATCAGATTTATTTAGTTTCTTCAAGTCAATTCCAGCTTCTTTGGCTGGTGTACCTAAGATCTGAAACATATTACCTGCAGAACCCATGTTAGTTCCCACACTACTTTCTTTGGCAGCAACCATAAAGATCTCACGTTCTGTAAGTCCTGGGTACTTCTCAGTCATACTATTTAACTGAGTCATAAACTCAGTGTCATCTTGCAAGATAGCAATGGTGTTGGAGTAGGCTCCAAGTTCTGCATCACCTGTGTAAGAACCTGGAGGTGTAGAATCTACTTCAGGAGCTGTCTCTACTTCACCAGGAGACATTAATCCTCCTGAAGGTGGACTTACCTTCTCAGCTTCAGCTGCCTCTGACTCAAGAGCTTCTTCAAGGGTTACAGGAGTGCCATCCTCAGTGGTAAGTGCCCTAGAGGTATTCATCTCCTCCATCATACCATACTTTGTATCATCATCCATCTTAATTTTTTGAATAAGATCCCTCTGCCTTTCAAGAGGGTCATCCTCATAAACCTCTAGGTCTGCCTTCATAGGCTTACTAACAATCCCCTTCGCAGGAGCTGCTTTAGAAGCTGAGTACTTGTTAGGAGACTCTCGTAGATTTTGAAGATATTTGAGGTAAGGTACATTAGCAGCCATGATCAAGCTCCTCCTGTTGTTGTTGTACTTGATGCCATTTTAAAGACGTCACTAAAGCCTTGATCACCGAACAACAGATCTGACCAGAACTTAGCTTTACTTTCTTCTTCTTTAAACTCTAGCTGATCTCTAATTGATGTTAAGCTTTGTTCACCAAGAAGGATCTTGAGTGCTCTATCAGCAGCACCTTCAGATTGAGCAAAAGCATATGACATGATGTCACGTTCTTTTTGCCAATAGTCATCTAGAGATTTTTGAGTGAGTCCATTTACTTCTTTAGCATAAGTTAAGTTAGCAATGTTCTGTGCTTCTGTGTTTGAAGTGTTGATGTTCTGTCTCCACTGAGCATTAGCCTGAGCTACTGCTAGGTAGTTCTGAGCATTAAACATCTCACGTTGGTTTTGCAGTGCAGAGTTAAACTCAAGCAATGCATTAGCTTCTTCAGCATTAAACTGATTAATAGCATTTTGTTGTGCTGCATTAAACTGCGAAACTTGTGCTGAAAGGTTTGAGAAGAATTGATTAGTTTGATTTTCTGAGGTAGCATTAAACTGTGCAGTGGCATTAGCCTGAGCTGCATCACTCAGCATTGCATTAGTAACTTGTTGAGATTTAAATAAGGCTGTAGATTGTTTATTGCTAAGGTTAGCCATGTCAATCTGTAAGAAATTCTGGGCATTTTGTACTTGAGCTTGCTGTAGGTTAGAAAGATTAGCCAAGTCAAGCTGAGATAATGCAGCAGCCTCTGCCATAACTAAAGCTTGTTTGTTACTTAAATTTTGCAATTGCATAGTGTTTGCAGCTTTAGAATTTTCCAAAGCAATCTGCTGATCAGCAGTAAAGTTCATGTTAGCTATTTCAGAAACTTTTGCAGCATTCATGACCTTAACTTGGAAGGCTTGATCAAATTCTATCTGTAAGAACTTAGCTCTTTGCTCTCCTTTAAAGAGAGCCATTTGCTGCTTGTTACCTGCATCAATCTGAGCAATAGGTAGTGCAGCTTCCATAGCAGCTTGAATAATTGCTTGACCGGCCATAGACGAAGCACCGAGACCACGTTGAGCTAGGGTAGCCATTGCAGCTCTCATAGACCCTGCAGCCCAAGCAGGTGTATTACCATCGTCAAACTGAGCCATCAATCCCGATAGCTCATCTTGCACAGACGCAGCTTTAAGTTCACCTTCACCAAAAGCCGTCAAAACCTTAGCTTGATCTACCCCAGTGCCAGTGATAAGTTCACTTACACCATCCATAGTAGTCGTGCCCCTAATAGGGGCATTAGATACGTCAATAGAATCACTAGTTTGTGAAGTAAGGCCTGCGAGAGATGTAGTTGTTTGTTGAGCAGCATCTATGGTCTTAGTGGGACCAGTAGATGTAACAGCTTCTAACCCACCAGTAGTAGTTAGATAATCACCAACACTTAGGTTATTAGCCGCAATAAACTGATCAGGGGTAAAAGTCTGGCCATTCATATTAAATGTACCAGTCGTAACATCCCAGTTAGCTCCTGCCACAGCATCGGCCATACCTTGATAGTCAGTGCTTGTATCACCTTGAAGTTGTTGGGCTACTCCAGGTGCTGCGGTAGTTAAACCTGCCTGAGCTGCTCCAGGAATAGCACTACCGTAGTCTGCCATATTAAGATTGAAAGCTCTTGCAAACTCGTCAGGGGTAAGCTCAGAAAATATTTTTGTTTGATCATCTGGGCTATAAAGAACGTATTTATTCTTTGAAGGTTCCCACCTAAACGGACTCCCACTTTCTAAATTACCAGAAGCTTTTAGCATTGCTTGAGGGTCAAAAGATCCTGGACCTCTAGCCTGAGTTATATCCCCTACCTGTGCAATCTGATCTCCAGTTACAATGGGGGCTGTAGCTTGTGCCTGACCTGCTGTAGACTCTAAGACAGTTCCTGGCATCAACTCTTTTGTAACAGGTGCTCCAGTAGTAGGGTCTGTCTTTATTGTACCATCTGTATCATACTCATAACCTAGCTCTGTCATGGTGGATACACCAGGCATGGCGACAGAAGTGGCAGGGTTAAACGTAGCTTGTGCTTGTTTGTTAGCTAAAGATTGGAAATATTCTCCAGGAGTTTGTGTAATTACCTGGCCAGTTACAGGGTCAGTAAAACTTACATCCCCGTAGATTTGATTAACGTCAATGGGACTCGGATTAGGAGTAACTACTGACCCTTCTTCACCAGAATAACCTTGAATTACCCCACCAGTGTTTGCACCAGTAAACGTATTGCCACCAGCAGTTATAGGGTTAAATACGTCTGAAGGGCTTTGAAAAGTACTAGAAGACTGATTTAGCTCATAGAATCCAGCTGGAATTGGCTGTAATGGCTTATCCCCCTGAAATGCAACAAAGATTTGCTGGCCTGTATTTGGGTTACGATACAATTTTTGTGAAATGGCGTAAGAGGATACACTCTCACCTACATCTTGTTTTTCTTGCATAGTTTGTGGCTGATACATTTTAGCCTGTTCAGATTCCCTAGCTTTAAAGGCTGTTTCCTGGGCTTTTAAATTAGAGTCAAAAGTTTGGGCAGGCACTGTGTAGTTACCCCCACCAGTAAGTGCAGAGGGTCTTAAAGTAGGTGTTACTGCTGAACTTGGAATGTTTAATGTGTTTGGATCTGCTGTAAATCCACCAGTAATTTGACCTCCAATAGGTGTACCTGAAGCATCACTGCCGACAGTATTCCCACCCTGCCCTACTGTATACCCGTCTGTATCTACCCCTGTTCCCTCTTGTTTATTCTTAACAAGATCCCACTCAAGCATGTCTAATTCTTTGTCTGACGTTCTAAAGTTACCTTCACCTTTTGTCTTAAGCATAAGAGCATCTTGAGAGTCTCTGACTTGCTGCATTGTATCGTTATCACGACCTAAATATCCTCTGGTAGAGGCTCTAACAGCATTTGTAGATGAGTAGCTTAAACCTTGCTTGGCTAGTTCCTGCTCTACGTAGAATGCGTTAGCTGCGTTATTATTAACTACAGTATACTCTGAAGGATCTAGACCTGCAGCTTCTAATTCATCGTCTGTAGGTTTCTGTGAAAGACGATCTCGTAAAATATTTACAGCAGGATCTGCCCCAGAGTACCCATTCTTGTCAAAAGATTTACTTGGGTCACCTGAGTTATAACCAGCCTCGTCAAGTATTTTGTAGTAAAGTGAATTCTGTGTAAGATCAGAGGGGTCAAGACCAACTGCTTTCTTTGCAGCATCTAGTACAGCAACGGACACACCTGTCGTTTGCGCAAGGAAATGAGCCTCCGCAAGTTTGGCAATATTAGCCATATCTTCAGCAGTAGCCCCTGAAAGGTCAACAAGTTTAGTTGTACCACCCGCAGACTCAATACGACCACCATCTTCTTTAATGTAGTAACCATCAGCTCCTACAGTAATACCACCAGCTTTACCAGCCTGAATTGCTGCATCAAGCTCTGCATTATCACCAACTTTATAGTTAGTACCTGCTGGTGGATTTTCTTTTTCTACGATTAGTGCCATGTTTATCTGTTACCTTATAATACTAGAGTCTCTTCAAGCTTTGCTGTATCTGCCTCAGTAAAATCTTGATAATTACCTTTTAAATTGTCTGGAAAGTCAATATACTCTATTTCTGCACCAGTTCTTAACGACACTTCTGTTGCAACATCTTTAAAACTACGGGCTATTCCCAACCCAAAGTTCCAAATGCCAGACTCTTTTATGCCAAAAAACTTTTTATGGTTTGCCACAATCTTGCTCACAGGGATAAAATCCCTAAAAAATTTGTCTGAACCTTTAAATAGTTTTATCTTACCATCTGTCTTAGCCTGATACATAAACTTACTATGTGGGCTTGCCTGATTACCCTTATGACCTTCATGTGGCCCATATACATTAAAGTACCTAAAGACTTGCGTAGTAATATCAGCATTACGAAGCTCTATGTATTTTTCAAACAGTGCCTTGCTACGGGCATAGTGGTTTTGAGGAGCAAGGGGGGATGTTTCTTTAAACTCTGACTTCAGCCCATACACCGAGGCACTAGACGCAAACTGAAATCCCACGTTGTGCTTAATACACTCTTCATACAGTCTAATAGAAAACTCTACATTTTGTCTGTATATACGACTGATATTTGTTTCAGTAGTAGAGCTGATAGCCCCCAAATGTACTACCCAATCTAACCCTTCTACTTTGGGAAAGGACATCCCCCATTCGTTTTTAGTAACTTCGTGCTGTTCAGAAAGGGCATTGACCATGTTTTTGCCAATAAACCCACTACTACCAGTAACTAGTATCTTCATCCCTGACTGTCCCCCCGACCTACACGATAGTTATCTTCTACCGAGTCAGGAGTAGATACTTCAATTACTGTCCCTTCCGTTTCACAAATGATTTGATGCGGGACCAAAGGCTCGTTACGCCACGTATCACCAGCTGTAAGAGTTTTTTCATAAGTTCTTGCATCTTTTGTATCAATATAGATAACTTTAAATTTTCCCTTAAGGACATACCAAGTTTCATCTTTCTCTTTGTGAAAGTGCATAGAAAATTTAGCACCCTCGTTAAAATGTAAAAACTTACCACAATACTTGTCGTTGGTTGCCCATATCAGTTCTGAACCCCAACCCTTTTTAACATGTCCATCAAGCCGCATTACGTATCTCCCCGATACGGGGTGCATAGACACCGACATGTTGGACAGTTACCGCAGCAGCCTTCATAGCAAACTCAATAGCTTTTTCTATGTTGTCTGTTTGTAAGTAGTCATACACCAGAGCTGCTAAAAAAGTATCTCCTGCTCCACAAACATCATGTGCATCTACTTTTGGTGGTAAGTATAGTCTATCTTTGTATACAACTTTCTCTGATCCAAACGTAACAATCATATTTTCTGCATCAGATATTCTATTTTCATATTCGTACTGATTTATTTTTACAAAAGCCTTACCAAGTAACTTTAGATCTTGTTTTTTTGTATCAATAAATACAGGACCGTCATAACTTTCTAGTATGCTTTGTATTGCAAAGGTACTAACATAACCTTTATTATAGTCAGAAATGACGACAGCATCGTAATCATTAAACTTGTGCAGTCGATGTTCATCATGCACCTCTTTTAAGAGTGGGATATCAACTCTAACAATTTGTTGGCCTGTCTTTGAATCAATATACCTTCTTTTTGTTTCCTTGTACAAAATGTCGTAGTGACAGTCTACTCCCAAAGAGACTAGATTTTTTAATACATTGCCAGCCATGCCTAGTTTACTAGCAGTAGTATCCCAGTCTAATACTGGTACTGGTGCTTCTGGGTTTAGCCTGTTTACAATGCCGTAACAATACTCGTCATAACATCCGTCTCCTATCAACAAAATCTTGGAGGGTTTTTGTTGTTGATTCATCATTGGTCCTCTCAAAGAATACTATTTCCTTACAGTATTCCTCCCCAACAATCTTCTTCCCCCTCCAATCAGAACCTTTTACCATAACGTCAGGTTCATACCTTTTAATAATATCGGCTAACTCCTCATCAGAGTTAAATGGCACAACATTAGTAACAGGCTTTAACATTGACATCAGATGCTTCCGATTTTTCAGATTGTTAAAAGGTCTATCTGCCCCCTTGTTATACCTTATTTTGTCATCTGTGTCAATAGCTACAAGTAGTTGACCCCCTAACATACCTGCAAAATCAATAAGATCAAGGTGTCCAGAGTGTAGTACATCAAAGGCTCCATTGACAAATACTTTTTTCATGTGTATTATCCTGTTAAAAAGGAGATCTTATGTCCAGATTTAAACACATTATTGAACAAGAACCAAGCCCACAATCTCAACAAGAGTTACCCCCAGATTGGCCTACAGTTTTCCCCAAGTCTATTGTGGGGCTAGATCGTGATGGTGTTATAAATATAGACAAGGGGCACTACATCACAGATCCTGATGACTTTGAAGTTTATCCTAAATCTCTAGCAGCTATCCGTAAGCTCCGTATAAAAGGTTACAAAGTAGTTATCCTCACTAATCAGGGAGGTATTAAAAAGAAATTACAAACACATGAGCAGGTAGAAGCTGTACATCAACGTATGTTTGAAATCTTTGGCAATGCAGGTATTTACACTATTGATGGTCTTTTCTATTCTGAAACATCATTAAAAGAAGACTACTACGCCAAACCTAACCTAGGTATGTTTCACAGAGCAGAGAAAGAAATCTTTGAGGGAAAGGCCCGTTTCAAACAGGGTGGTTTCTACGTAGGAGACAAGATGTCCGACCTCAAAGCTGCTGCTAAGATTGGTGCCACCCCGATCCTAGTACGTACTGGTCACGGGATGGCTACTGAAGGAGAGTTGAAGAAGTTCTCTAAAGAGAAGTTAAGAAAGAAGACGAAAGTTTTCGACAATCTCCTCCAATTTGTTGATAAGCTGCCTTAAGCAGCAGCCTCCTCCAAGTCTTCTACAATAGAGTCATTGTAGGGGTAGTGTACCAGCTTGCCTAGCTCTGGTAGGTACAGGTAGTTGATGTCAGAGTTCTTAATAGTTCTCATTGCATCATCAAGTGTTTCTACCAGAGGTTCACCAGCCAAGTTAAAGCTAGTATTGAACAAGATAGGTACACCTGTAATTTTACGGAACTCATCAATAAGAGTGTGATACACTTCATTCTGTTCTTTAGTAACAGTCTGAATACGACAAGTACCATCTACGTGTGTGATTGCTGGGCACTCACCATGCTTCTCTAGCTTGAAATCCATTGCATACATCATGGACGGTGACTCTTCCATTCCGTAGGTTTCAAACCACTCCGCAAAGTGCTCCTGCATCATGGACCCTGCAAATGGTCTGAACCACTCACGTCCTTTTACCTTGTTCACTGTGTCCTTACCTTTAGGATCAGTGGGATCGTACAGGATCGAACGGTTACCTAGAGCACGAGGACCAGCCTCAGACCTACCCTGAACCATAGCCACAATGTTCTTCTCAGAAATCATCTTAGCAATGTCAGCAGGTGTTACGTCTGTAGTCTCAATGTCACCGAAGTCGTATGACCCCTTACGTTCAGGCCCAAGGTACAGGGTCTTGAGTGGACGGATAGTCTTGTCCTTAGTCTCTGCATAGTGGACCAGTTGAGCTAGACCCAGTGCAGTACCACCATCATGAGAGATAGGATCAACGTATATTTCCAAGTCAGGAAAACGTTTCTTGTAATAGTAATTAGCCACACAGTTGAGACCATAGCCACCAGAAATAACAATTTGTTTTTTGCCTGTTAGTTTTACAGCCTTCTCAATCAGGTCACCAACAAGACGTTGAGTTTCATCCTGCACAGCCCATGCTAGATTTTTAGCAGCATCCGTCACCTTAGTGTAGTTACTGTGCCAAGCACGGGGATCTTCCTTGAGTGTCAGATAAGGGTGACGTGTGTGGTCAATGTGAGCACCAGCAGGGTAGTTAGGAACGAATACGTTCTTGTTACCACGACCACCATAGAAGAGAGAAGGAATAAGATTATCGTCTTTACCATACGGTGCAAGACCCATTGTCTTACCAGCTTCAATGAAACCAAAACCAAGGTACTCAGACACAGCCTCATAAGCTTTAACCAGAGTAATAGCTGAGTCCATCTCAATGTTATCACCTACAACACGTTGGGTGTCAGGGTTACCACCGAAGGATTGAAAGACAGGCTTGATACCCTCTTCGTAGTCACAGTTAAAGATTGTTTCAGTCTCAAAGCCAGGGTTCTTATTGCCCTCTTCGTCTACCTGTATCTCTTGACGTGTACCAGATCCGTCTACAATAACAGCAGCAGCATCTTCAAACCCTGAGTTATAAAATGCTGAGGCAGCATGACCAATATGGTGGATGTGACCTACGTTAATGACCTTAACATTTGGGTTATGCTTGCGAACCAGAGCACTATAAGGGTCTTCCCCTGTCCAAGGAAGCTGAGGAAACTGAGGGCTAGTCCCACCAAGGACAAGGACATCAATACCGAACTTCAAACCTTCAAGGATACCCATAAGAGGGTTGCCATCGTATTTACTACGGGACAGACGTTCCTCTTCAATGTAGAACTCAAGCTCACCGTCAATCAAGAGTGCAGCTGCACCGTTATGACCTGGATTAATACCTAGAATATTCATTTACTTCACCTTCTTTTCAATGTCTTTTACGATAGACTCGTAGATCTTATTGATCTCTTCATCCGTGAACTCAACAGTAGCTTCATTAGCTCTATCTGCCAAGTGAGACTCAAGACCTGATATACGGATAGGTGAGTACTTCTTCTGAACATCCCTTTCAATGATATTAAAGTAGTCAGGATAGGAGGTATTGACAGCAAAGGTAGAACCAACAATAACTGTACCAGGCTTATTCATGGCACGAGCCATGTGTTGACCAACAGAATCACAACCAATGAAGTAATCAGCTGCGTCAATGAAAGCAGACCACATACGAAGGTCAGCCTCGGGCTTCATTGTATAGGTATCTTCTTCCATCCAGAAGTTTTTCTCTGCGAACAACACTAGGTTGTACTTCGTAGATAACTTCTTAACCAACTTGATATATGTATCAGGATTAATAGAACGAGAAGACTGATCTAACAGAACGCCCTCTTGAGGTTTCTCCATTGACCTTCCAAAAGGCTGTATAATAATCGTTTTTTGCTTCTGTTGCTGCTGCTTTGTTTCTCGTATAAAATTAGCTGCTTGTAACTCTTCGTTCTTATTTGTTTTAATAACTGGTAAACTAAGATCAGAATGATCGTCTGTTTCATTAATCAAGTAGTCAAAGGCTTCAGCTAAAGACTTTTCTTGTCTGTAGTACCCAGGTACTCTGTAAGGTTCTGGGGAAAGAACTCTATCAGCACCCATAAAAAATTGCTCAAAGGCACCCTTCTGGTCTGGGTTAAACACCTTGTCATGAAGCTCAGGAATACCCCAGTACAAAGTATCCCAACCATGAACTATAACCCTAAAGTCAGGATTACTCTTACTGTACTTGATGAGAGCAGGAATTGCTGCAATAGCTCTTCCAGCACCACCGTCAATCATAAAGACAGTTTTCATACATATTCTTTCTTATTATTATCTTTACAAAACCTTACGGCTTTGGTGGTTATTATATAACTTACTAATCTTTAACACAAGCCCTTATTTTTATGGCGAGGTGCACATAGGCCAAACTGCAGGTGGTACATTCATTTTGTTGTCTAGACATAAAAAGTCACTATTTGATAAACAGTTTCTGTTTACACTAGGCCCATCATACTGACTACAAAAGTTAGGGCATAAAGCTAAACCACCACAACTTGAGTTACCCATAGCATTAGCTGTACAGACTTTTACACAACCACCACAACAATAGTGAAAAGAAAAGCTGTAACCGTTTGTAGGGAATACATTGTCAATACACTGCCTTGCAGCAATACAAGACCCTCGACCTGTAAGTACAAGGTGGTTTAAAGCTTCTGCAGTTTTCTGCGTCATAAAGCAACAAACACTTCCACTTGCAAAATCAATAGCAGGTTCGTCTGTTACAAAAGAAGTTAACATATTCGTTAGGGTAGAAGCTCCACATCTGAACGAAAAACCTGTAATGCTTCTTTTACCCGTTAGGTTATTATAGCCTACTAAATTATTACTACACCTAAGCCAATCAGCTGTTCCCCAAAATGACGTTGATGGGCAAGTGCAAGTACACTGTATCGGCCATAAATTATGTCCAGGCAAGCTACAGTTGCGGGTTGCGTGATACTCAACCATGTTAGTAGCTACCTGTGTGGATATATCACACCCTGGTGCCCACATAAACTCAGTAACACCCTGTACACTGCAGTTATTGCAGCCAAAAGTATTACTTCTCACACTGGTAGGTGACCACGCAAAGAACCCTCTTAGATTCCCGTCTTTATCGTGGTGTAACCCCATTGGAAGGCCAGGGCTTAGTCCTACATACAACCCACACCTACCCAACTTGACACCGCAAACAGATCCTGCTGTTGTAGGAAAAACGTGTATAGTCCCACAGGTAGTTCTAGGATCGTTTTGAGGGATTATCAACTTTCCACCATGAAGAACACCTCTGCCATAAGTACAGCAGCTTCCTGCGGCACCACTCTGAATAACACAGTGCATACAGCATGTAAAAAGACGACACATGGGGGTGGTCGCCATACACCAACAAGACTGGCAGTTAGGGTATCCTTTATCACAAATGCACCATTGCATTATATTTCTACAGTAATTACAACAGGCACCCACACCATTGCCTGTAACTGTCCAAAAAGTTTTAGTGGACCAGTCAATAACCACAGCATTCTGGTTACTACCACAGCATATGTTACCCCCACACATCCTCTGAAATCTAACAGGTGAAGAGGCGGCATCTGCACACGTTTCTGTCGAATAAAAGTAACAAGGTTTATAGCCAAAGGTGGCGTCTAAAAATATGCAACCTGCATTTTGATAGCAAGTTCGTTTAGTTAAATTAAGAGTAATAGTGACCCCACAACAAGAATCACCATAGGATTCAATACCGCAGTTGCATTGATTTTTAAACACCCCATACTGCCTAAAAATAGCTGTTTTAGGGAAGTTAGTGACATTCCCAAGGGTAGATGGACTCATCGAAGGACCATTACCTGTACATCTAATTGTTAGGCTACCATTGGTTTCTAGAAAGGAAGCAAAAGTCGCACAACCGTGGGTTGTAAGTATAGGTATTGTGGCTCTTGGATCTGTGTCTTCTATACCACATGGCCTCAATACTACATCATTCATCATTATCTGCCCACAACAATATTGGGCAGACGATGTGCCGCAGCCGCCTGAAAAGGTTGCAACATCTCCTGTTAAACCATTTTTAACCCTAAAACCACCATTTCCTGGTGAGCCATTGCTTACAACATGGTTGCAACATCCGCACTTGCTATGAAAGAAAAGAGCAGTAGAGTTGTTGTAACCAACCTCATAATGAGCTTGTGTACATTCTGGCGTATTACTGGTAACTGCCCCTGCTACGCCTGTCATACTACCAGTACTATACTCATTCATGTTAATAGTAGTTCCACCACCCACAGCAGCCCAATCTGAACCGTCATGTGCTATGAGTGACCCTTCGTCTGTGTCAAAGAAGACTTGACCAGTACCCCCCGTAGGCCTACTTGCTGTGTTTCCCGAAGGAATAGTGACTGTTGAGGAACTTTCTATACAACAGGCACAGACAGAAACTGCACAAACATTTCGGCTGTCATCAATTACTGTGGTACCATTAACTTTTACTGCCATTACTTATTCCTCTTTATGCCCAATCAGTTCCATTAAAGGAAATGAGTGTTCCTTCGTCCGTGTCAAAAAATAGATCCCCAGTACCAGGACTACTAGGACGTTGGGCTGTAGTGCCAGAAGCAACTTTAAATTTTTGAGTGGCGACAAGATTTGTGCCCTGTATTGATACAGTATCACTCGTAAAATTCCTGGAGTCGTTAAGTACTGTAGTGCCGTTAATTTTTACTGCCATCTTAACTATCTTCTAACTGCTGTATTCTATTTTCTAACTCTTTTACTGTTTCTACTAATAGGCCAATGATACCCATGTAATTTACAGCTTTATATCCTTCGTCTTTGTCAGTAACTAACTCAGGCATAACAGCCTCAACTTCTTGAGCTATGACACCTGCAGAATCTTTTCCCGTTTCAATCCAGGTAAAATGCACACCACTTATCTGTTTTACCTTCTCAACGGGATTCTCAATATTATAAATATCTTGTTTTAAGTTTTGATCAGAGGTTGTATCAAGGTCAGTAACAGTTGCAGTAGCTGCTTTAAAGTTTGCTGCTACCCAAGCCGAACCATTAAAAGACTCAGCAGACCATTGATCATTAGTTTCATCCCAGATAAATCTTACGTTGTCGGTAGTACCTCTTTCAACCTCAATACCACCATTCTGAGTAGGTGTACCATCTTCGTCAGAGTTTAGAGTTATAATCGAGTCTCCAATCTCTACGGTATTTGAGTTTACAGTTGTTGTAGTTCCTGAAACCGTAAGATTTCCAGTTAAAACCAGTGCAGCACCATTGACAGTTCCTGTAAATGTGGGGTTTGCTAATGGAGCTTTTGTATCTATTTGGGTTTGTACACTAGATGTAACACCGTCTACAAAGTTTAACTCTGCAGAACTGGAGGTAACACCAGCTAGAATATTTAATTCTGCAGTAGTAGATGTAACCCCATCTAGAATATTTAGTTCGTTTACGTCAGAGGTAATTCCATCTAAAGCATTTAACTCTGTTGCACTAGAAGTGAGATCTGACAGAGTACCCCCTGTAGAAATTAAATCTGCTAAATCTCTTGCCTTGCTCATTTTTTAATCCCTTTTAAAACTTGTTTAACAGCATATAAACTTATGGACACGGATACAGTATGCAAGGCATCCCCCACTTACACCAGAGCAAACAATATTTCCCGCATTAAGCCCAACTCCCGTACAGAAAGATGGGCAAGAAGTAGTGTGTTTACTAAAGTAGATACAGTACCCAGCAGGAGAACCCGTTTGATCAGAACCTTTAAAAGTGTTTGAGGTGCTTCCTGACTCATACAAGTCTACGGTAGCAAGTGCTTGATACGTCCCTTGAATATAACACTTATGGTGAAACGGGAAAGACACAGTTTCAGCATTAAATCTGGGCCACACCTTCTCATTATCTGGACCCCACCAAGCACAACACCTACCCTGAATTACAACACCACCGCACAAACAGAAGTTATCGCAAACTCTAGTCAAGACAGTGCCTGCACACTGAGTTTGATATCCCTCAACATACGTTTTAAGGTAGATGTTATCGTTAATAGTAAGTACTTGAGTTTGCAGATTGCCTTGTGAACACCCACATATTGTAGGTGGACAGTAGTGGTAGATACAACCAGTAGTCTTATCTAAAACAACCGCACGGTCACAGCATGCCCCAACCCCACAATTTAAACGATACCCCACTGCAACTTTGTCAGTAGTTTGAGCTACGTGTCTCAGGTTAAAGTCAGTTTGGTTTAAATAGTCTCCACCCATCCTACCACATATGGTGGTACAGTCCGTAAGACTTATGTCAGTAAAAACTGTTCTATTACTGTAGTCTGTAACTAGCCCTAAGTTTCCTGAAGCAGCTTCGTAAATCCCCTTAATTTTATGTGACGTAGAAAGAGTTCCACAAAAACACCTACAACCAGTAGTTGGGTCGTAAATAGCAAAATGGCAGCAGCAGAGATGGGCTACGATTATTTTATTGCCAATTTTAGACATTAAAGATTGGCTTACTCCACTACACGTAAGGGAGTAGTACCAAGCATTATCTTCTGAGCTAAATCCATAGGAGGCTGAACCACCCGTGGCACCGCCCTTACCTCCTATTGAAACAAAAGACCTGTCTGGAGATAAGTATGTTGTTTCATTAAAACAACTAAAACAACAACTAAAAGCATCATCCGAACATACTAGAGTTTGCAGCATTCCAGTTGCTCTTGGTATAACTGACATACACATCCTTGCGTTACAACACCTTGCCTGTGCATCCGATAAAGCTGTGTTATACGGCATAATTGGTTCATAAGAATTTAAGTCTTTTAGGTTACCAGCAAACGTGTAGGTAGTGGGAGCACCCGCAAGGTTACAAGTTGGCATCCCAGCCCCACCTTGAGTAGCCCACTCAGTACCATCATAAGCAACAAGAGCAGCTTCGTCAGTGTCAAAATACAGGGAGCCAGTAGCCCCTGTCGGTCTACCTGCTGTGTTACCAGAGGGAATAATCATTTGGTCACTGGCCGTAAAGCAACAGGAGGTCACACAACAAGCACAAACGTTTCTTGAGTCATCAACAACAACTGTATCGTTTATTTTATAAGACATACTTTATACCCATTCAGTGCCATTGTAGGCGACAAGCTTACCTTCATCAGTGTCAAAGAATAACATACCTGTGGAAGGTGATGATGGTCTTTGTGCAGTTGTCCCAGTAGGGGCAATATAAGACACAGTAGCTTTTACTATTGTACCTTGGACAGAAGGTGTCCCAGACACAATGTTCTTATTATCATCAATTACATTAGTATCGTTTATTTGCAGTCCCATATCACACCCTATGTAATAGTAGCATTAGCATTTACGTTCCCTACAACAGTCAAATTACCAGAAGCATCTAGCTTCATCTTATTTGTACCGCCAGTAGCAAAGTACAAAGAGCCACTGCTTTCAGTGATTGTCCAGTTACCAAAGTCTGCAGTTGTAATATTTGCTGTAGCAAAAGTAGGACTGTCTGTCGTAGCTAAACCTTGATTAACGCCTGTTAAATTAGAATTAAAAGCCTGTATATCTGTGCCAATAACAACCCCTAATGTTGTTCTGGAAGCAGAGGCATCTGCATCATCAATTAGTGTTCGTCCAAAAGAACTTAGGTCTGCAGTAGCATAATTGTCAGACCCAGTAGTGTATATCATCTTATCTGCTGCAGTACTAAGGCCTGCAATGGATGTTAAACCTGCATCATAGGCTTGTACATTAGAGCCAATGGCTACACCAAGATTTGTTCTTGCTGTTGAGGCATCTACTAGATCCGACAGATTGTTTGATTCTAATAGGTATTTAGCATCAGACTGTGTTTCTGTTAAATGATTAGCCAGATTAAAAGTACCGTAAGCTACAATATCAACGATATCACCTGCCGTGGCTCCCGTTGTAAGAACAACACTAGTTCCTGTCGTAGCTGTAAAGTCTGTAGTGGACAATAATTTTAGACCATTGAGGTACACATCTACAAACCCAGAGTCATACGTAGAAGCAAAAACAGTTTGACCTGACGTAGCAATGTAAGTATTTCTGGCAGATGTGCCATTGACAGAAGAACCTGCAGAAGTCCAAGATCCACCACTCGTTCTAACATTCATAATGTCAGTAGTAGTGTTGAAATAAAGAGCACCAGGTATTAGTGCATCTCCGTCATTATCCACTGTAGGGGCCGAAGCCTTAGCACCTAAATATCTATCATCAAAGCTGTCGTATGATGCAGCAGCATTGGTTTCTGAGGTAGCTGCATTTGTCTCACTAGTGGCAGCATTAGTTGCTGACGTTGCAGCATTTGTCTCAGATGTAGCAGCAGCTGAGGCACTTGCAGCTGCAGCAGTAGCTGACCCTAATACACCATCTACATACGTCTTAGTAGTAAGGTCGGCATTGTCTGTAGGTGTGTAGGTAGTAGTAATCTTTTGGCTACCCATGTCGATAGCACCTGTCATGGTGCCACCAGACAGACCTAAGAATGTAGTATCAGTGTAGTTTTTACTTGCTGCGTCTTGTGCCGCAGTTGGATCACCTAGACCTGTAATCTTAGATGTACCCATAGCAATAGCACCAGTCATTGTACCACCTGCTAGTGGTAACTTGGTTGCTATGCTAGTTGTGATTGTGTTGGCAAAGTCTGAGTCATCTCCTAATGCTGCAGCCAGTTCGTTCAGTGTGTCTAATGTACCAGGGGCAGAGTCTACAAGACCAGCTACTTCATCGTCCACGTACTTTTTCGTAGCTGCGTCAAGATCATTTACTGGTGCAGTAAGGTTCTGAATAGTAGCTGTAGTACCAGCATTCATATTCAGTGTGCCATCAATTACAACATTATTAAATGTAGACGAACCAGACGCAGCAGTTACGTTACCCGTCAGGTCACCTGTTACATTTCCAGTTACATTACCTGCAAGATTGCCTGTCACATCCCCTGTTACTGGACCCACAAGACTCGTACCAGTAATGGTAGTACCTGTTATAGCTGCAGCAGTTGCTGCTCCAATAATAGTATTGTCAATGCTACCGCCGTTAATATCAGCAGTCGCCAAGGTTGCTTGTCCAGATGTTGATACAGTTGTAAAAGTACCAGCAGCAGGAGTAGAAGAACCAACAATGCCATCTAAGTTACCTGCTACATTACCCGTTACGTTTCCAGTGAGATCTCCAGTTACATTGCCAGTGACATCACCAGTAACATCGCCAGTAAGAGGTCCAACAAGTGACGTACCTGTAATAGTAGTCCCTGTAATTGTAAGGGGAGTACTGTTGCCAATGGTAGTATTGTCTATTGCACCAGAGTTAATATCTGCCGATGTAATAGTTGCAGTGCCCGTCAGTGCAGTTGTACCAGTTACAGCAAAAGTACCACCTACTGTGGAATTACCTGTTACCCCAAACGTACCCCCAACAGTTGCGTTACCCGAAGCATCCATAGTGGTAAAAGCAGCAGCAGCAGGGGTAGTTCCTCCTATCGCAGTTGCGTCAATAGTACCACCTGTGATAACTACGGAGTCAATATAGCCAAAACCATTAATGTACAGATCTTTAAACTCTGCCCCTGAAGCACCAAGGTCTATATCGTTATCTGTTACAGGTTTTAGAATACCATCTTCTAGTCTAATCTGCTCTACAGCAACAGAAGAAACTTCATTATAGAAACTTACACGATTGTTAGTTGTATCTATTACTACTTTATTCTTAGCATCTAAATCTGCAATAAGAGGTACATAAGCCCCCTCTGCGGAGGTTCCATCATGCTTGTGGCCCGTGCTTGCGTTAAAAGCATCACGAATAGCATTGTATTCTGCGTTTACTGGTGCAGCTTTGATAATTGCATTTGCAACAATATCGGCAACACTCTGCCTTGTATAACCTGCCATTTACCTTCTATCCCCCACGCCATATGTGACGACCATTCCTTGGATGCTGTGTGATGCTGTTTGCCCATTAGTAACATAAGTGAAGGAAACGGACTTACCCGACCCACTTATATTTGTTTTTCTAACAGGAGATGGATTACCATCAAAAATAGCTGTGCTATCATAGATAGCTTCATTATAAAAAGCTGCTGCTTTTTCGGTAGTTAGATTGTAGTTTGTACTAATAGGAGTGTTGTTATCTCCATAGTCAAAACCAACAGAAAGAATAATTTCTGTATCCCCCTCTGATCTTAAATAAGTTGATACGTCATAAAATATCTTTCTTTGTTCTGGATCTTCCATATAATAATAAGGTGTTTGAAACGTACTAAAAATATCAGTTCCACCAAAGCTATTGCCTTGCTCTTGTCTATATACTTTACCATCAGACTCACCATGAATTACAAATTCATACTGCCCAAGATAACCACTATCAGCACAAGTAGGTTCAATCCCCAGTAACTGTCCAAACTCAAAGTTAAGACCTCCCTGTTGATTTTCCCTAAAACCCCCAATAATACCCTGTGAATCTGCCGAAGCAAAGAAAAAACGTATTTGAGATTTTTGCCTGATAATGACGGTGGAGAGTCCATCGAGGTCAATGTCAAAAACAATATTAGTAAAAATAGACTGAATGTTTTTGGTCATAGACTCAAGATTAACATCACCAATCTTATTTGTACCTGAAATGGGTCTTAGACCATCTTGAGACAGAAAGAGTAAATCACCTGCAAGCTCTACAACACTGTCTGTAGCTAGACAACCTAAGTCATCTGTAACATTCTGCACTGACCAGTCAGATATATTATTACCTACAAGCCTTCTAATATTAGTGGTACCAAATATATAGAGTTGATCCCTAAATGGTTTGATAGCTACAATAGGAAAACCTATGTTGATAACTCCTGCACCATCATCAGGATTAAAGTTAGTTTCATCTAAAGGGGCACTGAAATAAAGGTTATAGGGGTCTGAACTATTACCTGCAAAAAACACATGTCTTTTAAACACTGCAGAGTGTGCAGGGGTTGTAGGGGCTTGAGCATGTGTAACCTGCGTGTAAGTTGTCCCATCATACGTAGCTGCGGGATTTACACCATCTGTTAATAGAACCTTTTCACCTGACCAGTTGTACTTGGTAAACCTTACTTTTTTTACCCCAGTCATTGTAGGAGATCCAGAAGTAGTCACTGCCACCCAATTTTCGGCAGAATTATCCCAGTAATGCAGGTAGTTATTACCTGAGCTAGGTTTTCTAGCTGCTAAGACACCATCGTTAATACCGTCAGATACTGCAACACCAAGAACTTTAGCTGTCCCTGGCACAGTGCCGTAATCATTACTATACCCACTAATGCGTCTGTACCCACCAGTAATAGCAGGCTCATAGTTAATAAGGTTTATAGCAGAGCCTGGACTTCTTTCACCTTGAGATAAAACATCTCTGTTGGTGTTAAGGCCACCCTCGGCAAAAACTTTCATGGATCCTAAATTATCGGGCATTAAACAATACTACTAATTGTATTACTAAAAGACTGATTTCTTTGAACCACTGTAGATCTAATATCTAGTGGATCATCCATAAGTATGCGTCTCATAGAACGGATACCACTGTCAAAATTTTGCTGGTGAACAGCAGCACTTTGATCGTTAGATCTAAATCTCATCAAGTACATCATAGCCCCGTCAATAACTACGTGACTAAATCTGTCTGGAATTACACAAGTATCATCATACAGGGATAGATCCGCAGGAAATGACCAGTATACATACTCTATTTCGTATGCTGCATTTGGGACAGGAGTCACACCAAATTTACTTCCATACGTTTGATAGATACGTTGTGGTACAGATATGCCTGAACCTACATCTGCTTGATCATCTAATCCACGATATCTTTGAGTGTATTCCTCAAAAGAAATTGTAGGCAAAAAACTAGGAGTATTGTTTGAAGATCCTAGTTTTTTTATATAAAAAGTGTCCCAGTCTACACTGGCAAAGTCTGCAGGGAAATCATATTGTCTCGTACCTACAGCTAGTGTTTGGACATAGGTGGTTTTAAGAAAAGGCCACTCTTGCCCTGTTTGTAGAATATTTCTGATAGAATTATTAACAGCATCTTTAGCCAATGCCTGTACGTTACGTACTGTATCGAAACCATCACCTTCAGTATCTAAGGTAACTTCATTCAATCTACGTAGTAGTTGATTTACCAGTGTAACATAGGTAGCCATTGCAAAAATCCTTTAGATAGCCTAAAGGGGCCAGTTTCCCAGCCCCCAAGGTTCTTTTAATTACGCAAGGTAATCACGAGATACTTCATCAGCACCTTTACCGTCAACGTCAGCAGTCATTGCCCACACACGTAGTTTACCTGCCGTTGCTGTACCTGTGAGGGTATCAACAGTGAGGTCCAGTGTGTCTTCTGCTGTTAGATAAGCAACACCTGGTGTTGAAGGTGCTACTGCACCTACAGCCTTACCAGCCATTGCATAAGCTGCAACAAACTCGTCATCGTCAAGACCTGTACCAATGTCAAAAGTCAAAGCACTTGCACCTGCGAGTGCTTCTGTGACTTCAACACCAGCAGCCAAAATAACTGTTTGTGCAGGAAGAGTAGCAACTGTGTTGGCACCAGCAGATAATGCTGTTGCTTCAAGTTCTACTGAGATCATACGAATACCATTCAAAGCCA
>Ga0222717_10001062_pt1 | contig 22961 bp, 21 predicted proteins | sample C33_18DmetaG_FD_165053 | JGI IMG/M metagenome (GOLD analysis project Ga0222717, IMG submission 165053) | Estuarine water microbial communities from San Francisco Bay, California, United States - C33_18D | ecosystem: Environmental > Aquatic > Marine > Unclassified | place: USA: California... | reverse complement strand
TAGATACGTTTTTTGATTAATCTTTTGCTATGACTTCTGTCCAGCTTTCTGATTTCGAGGATAAATTTAAAAATCCTTCAGATATACTTCATGATGCCCTAAATGGTTGCTTTTTAGAGGCTTCAAAGGTCATGACTCCAAATGGACTGAAGGTTTACCTAGACGGCGCTGGCGCACTCCATGCAATGGGAAAAGGAGAGGATATGGTGATCTCTTTCCTTGAGGAAACGCCAATGGTCGTTAAGGAGGTTGGTGAATCCATTATTGGTGAAATTATCTTCTCAATAATGAAGATGTCGTCACAGACATCGGCAGCAGTTATAGTCTTAATGATTTCAAGCCTTCCTAATGTCGCAAGGCGAATGAGTGATTTTGATTTATTGAAGGGATATCTTAGGTTATTAGAAAGAATGATCGCACTTGCCCCCAGAGGTATGAGACCAATGCTGAGTAATATCGATCTATTAACTAGTAAGCTCACCTTGGGTGGTTTAAGGCGATGGGTATTATATGGCGCTGAAACATTTAACCGTGATTTTAAAGCGCAGATTGCCTATTTTGAATTAAGTAGTGCGGAATCATTACAGATTATTGAACAAGAAAGGAGGGGTACCTTATTCATTGATAATCAAAGAAAACTTCAGTTCTATCTTAGAGCCTTCTATAACCGTGATTTTTTTCTTCGTCCAACTGCAGGAGACTATGAAACAAAAAAAGGGCTAAAGCCTTATATTGAGTATGGAGTAATGCATATACCTGATGCCTATGATGACTATCAACATGCTTCTGGAAAAATTGTTTCAGGTATTGATTGCTACAGAGCTGTCTGCTCTCATGCAGCAGCTCATATTATGGAGACAGAATCTGCTTTTAAGGGCGATTCATTAAACCCCTTGCAGGTTGCCTGTGTATCTCTTATTGAAGACTTAAGAGTTGAACTCAATACAATAAAAAAATTTCCAGGAATGAAGAAAATTTGGATTGCACTTCATCCAGAAGACGATGATCTAAAAGATTTAAATCCATTTATTGCTGACCTAGTTGATTTTTCCAGAGCTGCACTTGACTCAGAATATAGTGCTAAACAGCCATTTAATTTGGAGTTTTTAAAGCTATTTAATGAAAAGATAACAGAGTCTGGTAATACATCTGATATGAGTTTTGACCTTGGTATGCAATTTTATGAGTTAATCAAGACTGAAACAGATGTCAAAATTAGTGCTTCGGCCCTTGTAGCTGCGCCAATTATATACAGAGACGATAATAGATATATTTGGGATTATGAGGAACTAGATTGGATTTCTGAAGGAAATGACTATGTTCCAGTGAGTCAAAGACAGGTTCGACGAAATGCAAATATTATGGAAATGTATAACGAGCTTGATGTCGAGACAGCTGGGGATGATGCTCAAGAAATATGGACTCTTGAGACTGAGTATTTTCCTGATGAGCTTGATGGCGTTAGTCTTAATGAAATCGAAGGCAAGGAGCCAGTAAGTGAGCCTTTTCACTACAATGAGTGGGACTATCAATTGCAGTTATATCGTCCAAATTGGGCAACGCTATACGAAAGAAGGTTAAGAAAAGGCAACTTTGAGACAATTAATAAAATTTTGAAAGAACATAAGCCAATCGCGAATCAACTTAAAAATGCAATTGACCAAATGCAACCTCAAGGATTGATTAAGTTAAAGAAGCAACAGGAAGGTAGTGAGCTAGACATAGATTCATGTGTTTCGGCTCTTGCAAATATAAGGTCTGGCTTAACTCCGTCAGATAGGATATACATAAAAAAAGTTCAACATATACGTGATGTTTCAGTGAACCTTCTTATGGATTTATCAGAATCTACAAATGATATGGTTGTGGGAAGTGACAAAACTATCTTGCAGTTGATGAAAGAAGCTACATCGCTCTTGTCATGGGCAATCGATAAAATTGGAGACAAGCTCACAATAACTGGCTTTGCTTCAGACTCAAGGCATGATGTTCAGTACTATCGCTTTAAGCCGTTTCACTATAGTTTTAATGATGAAGTAAAGGGAAGACTTGCAGGCATAAAGGGAGGACTTTCCACTCGAATGGGAGCAGCTATAAGACATGCTGGAATAGACTTATTGACTCAATCTTCATCCAAAAAAATATTGCTAGTTTTGACTGATGGTGAGCCGTCAGATATTGACGTCGATGATCCTCAACACCTCCGTATGGATGCAAAAAAAGCTGTCGAAGAGTTAAGAAGTCATGGGATTATCACTTTTTGTATTAGTTTGGATCCCTATGCAGATCAGTATGTATCAAGAATTTTTGGAAAAAATCGATTCATGGTTATTGATAATCTTCAAAAACTTCCAGAAAGGCTACCTCAACTATTTATTTCATTAACAAAATAACCACTTAATACCAAGATGAAATTAGGCAGCTTTAAGTCTGAAATTAAAAAATTAGATCAGGAATTCCTTCAATTAATTCTTGATGGTTCTGCCTTATTGATGGAGAAGGATGAAGCGCTAAATCTTGGCAGCTCTAATGACGCCTTTGTTATTTTTTGGATTGAGGATGAAAACTTTAGTTCAGTAGAGAAATTGAGGGATTACTTGCTGATTGAAGCAGAAGATTTGCTCACAAATTATTACAAGCATAGTCCCTTAAGCAGGGATTATTTCGAAAAAAGATTCTTAGAATTTATGATTAAATATGGTGAAGAATCATTTTCGTCACAACCTGGAGAAATGCCAGAGAAAAGCATAATGGTTTCGAATGGTGAAATAACAATTTTGACTGACAGTGATTACGTATTCAAGTATGGCCTTTACCTTAAACTTGATGAAAAACTGGCTCCTCAAATTTCAGCTAAAAAAGCCAAAAATTGGCTACAATCAGGCGCAGCCTATAACGATTACATTGCAATCAACGTTTTCCGTTTTAGTGCAATTGAATAAATTAAAAGAATCTTGTACAATCACCGCTAGATAAATGATTGAGCAAATATGAACCAGCATCAAAACTTTTTAAACTCATTTATCCAGCGTTTGGGTATCGCTAGGCCCAGAAAAAAAAGCCTCGACCCAGAGAATTTAATTAGTCTTTGTAATCAGCTTGTAAGTAAAAATGGTGAGGCGACCCTTTTTTCACTTGCAAAGTCTATTCTGGAGGATTTTGATACACTCTCAGATGCACAAAAGAAAATATTTTTCATAGAATTACTCAAAAATTTTAGTGTCGATCGAACATTGTTGAAAAGTGCAATAAAGAATCTAGACTATAGCGATGAAGGGCAAATAAGAAAGCTACATAAGCTAATAGAACCTAAGAGTCAAGAATTACTTAGAAGGCTCAACCAAGCTCCAAATGGAACCTCATCTTTGTTAAAAATGAGAGAATCTTTATTAAAATGTATCAAAGATTCTCCTGAATTAAAGTCTCTAGATTTTGATTTTGTTCACTTATTTAAGTCTTGGTTTAATCGTGGGTTTCTGAGATTAGAGCGCATTGATTGGTCTACCAGCGCAAATGGTCTTGAAAAAATAATGGAATATGAGGCAGTTCATGATATAACTGATTGGCAAGATCTTCAAAATAGAGTAGCCGCTTCAGACAGGCGTCTGTATGCTTTTTTTCATCCAGCATTGCCTGATGAGCCACTTATTTTTATTGAGGTTGCTTTGATGAATGATGTCCCAGATTCTATCATGCCAATTCTGGATTTATCTGTTGAGCCTATTGATGCATATATTGCAAATACAGCTGTTTTTTATTCCATCTCTAATTGCCAAATAGCACTTAAGGGAGTCTCTTTTGGAAGTTTTCTTATAAAACAAGTGGTATCTGAAATTCAGCAGGAATTCAAAGAAATTAACCAGTTTGTTACTCTATCTCCAGTCCCAGGGCTCAGAAAATGGGCTAACAAGATGAATGCCTCAAAAGATGAAGAGCTTTCAGATAGTGTTACAAAAGATATCAGTGATTGCTGCAATAAAGAAGAGATTGATCAATCAGCCTTACTCAGACTTACTTATCATTATCTAACTCAAATAAAAAATAAGAATGGTAATGCAATTAACCCAGTTGCACATTTTCATTTAGGAAACGGAGCATCAATTTATCAAATCCATGCAGATGCAAATACTAATCAAATAGCTATAGATGATTCTTGGGGTGTTATGGTGAATTATCTTTATGATTTAGATCTAGTTGCTAAAAATCATGAGTCATATGCAAATAATGATCCTGTAGTCGTATCACCTAAGCTCTCAAAGGTTGTTCAAATCAAAAAGAAAAAAACCTTAGTCTATTAACCCTGCTTTAATCTCTTCTATAACAATCTGATTTCTCCTGATTAAGAATTGAGTTTTTTTATATATTTATGTTGTGAAATTTTAATTTTAAAATTTGTAATAACTAATTGCATATGATATATTATATATAATTTTTTTATGAAGCTTATATTGACAGAGGCTTAATGGCGATATTAATTTTTTTTCTTAAATGGAGAATTATATGAGTAATAAAAAACAAAGAATTGGAATTATTGGTGCTGGCTGGTGGGCTGCAGTAATGCATATTCCTACACTTGCTGCCAACCCAAATGCAGAAATTGCAGGTATTTGTGCAACAGATACAACTGCATTGAGGAAGCTTCAGGATGAATTTGGTATTAATTATGCAGTTACTGATTATATGCAGTTATTGAATGAATTAGATCTTGATGGAGTTATTATTAGCTCACCTCACATATACCATTATGAGCATACAAAGGCTGCGTTAGAAGCTGGATGTCATGTTTTGGTTGAGAAGCCATTTACAACAAACTCTATTGAGGCTAAAGAATTAGTAGATTTGGCTGCCAAAAAAAATCTTAATCTAAATATTTCACATGGCTGGAACTATATGCCTATTGCTGAGAAAGCACTTAAACTAATGAGAGCCAATTTAATTGGTGATTTTCAACATGCCGCGATTCAGCTTGCAAGTCCAACATCTGATTTAATGCATGGTAAAGGCTTAAGTCTTGCACAAGATGCTCTATTAACTCCTTTAGCATCTACATGGGCTGACCCTTCAAAAGCTGGTGGTTACGGATGGGGTCAATTAACTCACCTACTTGGTCTTTTCTTTAAGCTAGTCGATGAGGCTCCAAAACAAATCTTTGCGTTCACATCAAATTCTGATTCTGGAGTTGATTATTATAATTCAGTAAATATGCGACTCGAAAATGGAGCTACTTGCTCAATATCTGGGTCATCTAATATGCCAGCGGCATTTGCAAAATTTCAGGTTGATATCAAAATATTTGGATCTGATGGGAATCTAATGATTGACCTTGAGCCAGGTCGAGAAAGAGTTCTAGTAGAAACATTTTCAGGTGAAACTCACAAGGAAGATATAAAAGAAGGTGATGGAGAATATGACGGCACTACACCAGCAAACTATCTTGTAGATGTATGTGCCGGTAGTAATTCTGAGGATATGGCGCCAGGTATTGTTGGCTACAGAAGCGTTTGCGTTGTTGAAGCAATGTTAGAAAGTTCTAAGAGTGGAAATGTCATAAACCTCTCATAAGTGACTATGTCAATTATTAAAGATATAAGAGCATTTACTGTAGATAGTGGAAAAAAGTCTACTGACTATACATCTCAACCAAAAGGTCATTGGATAACAGATACTTTAGTGGCAAATCCGATGGCTATTTATCCAGAATATAGGGGGTCAAGAACAAGCTGGGGAATTGGTATTTTAGGTTCAGTTGTTGTTGAAGTTGAACTAGAAAATGGTGTAATAGGTGTTGGAATTTCAACTGCTGGACCTCCAGGTTGTTGGCTCATTGAGCATCATCTGAAACAATTTGCAATTGGTCAAAATGTAACAAATGTTGAGATGATTTGGGATCAAATGTGGCGTGCCAGTATGCCGTATGGTCGAAAAGGAATTACAATACATTGCATAAGTGCAATCGATTTAGCAATTTGGGATGCTATGGGAAAAGATACAGGTAAGCCTGTATATGAGTTACTTGGAGGACCTCTGAGGTCAACTTTATCACTTTATGCAACTTCACCAGCAGCTGCTAGTGTTAAAAAACAAGGTTTTCAGGGTGTTAAAGTTCCATTACCTTATGGTCCCGCATCTGGTGCAGAAGGGCTTAAAAAAAATGTCGACCTCATTGCTGGAGTTAGAGATTCAGTTGGCGATAATTTTGATATTATGATTGATTGTTATATGGCTTTATCAGTTGAGTATGTTATTCAGTTAGTTAAAGCTTTGATCCCATATAATATTCGCTGGTTTGAAGAGCCACTAATCCCTGATGATTATAAAGGTTACAGTGAATTGAAAAGACGCTTACCTGAAACTATTATTTCTACAGGAGAGCACGAATATACGCGATATGGTTTTTCCCAACTTATAGATTGTGGTGTTGACATTCTTCAGCCAGATATGATGTGGTGCGGAGGGATGACCGAAGCAAGGCGAATTACAAATATGGCTGCAACACAAGACATACCTGTTATCCCTCATGGCAGTGGTGTTTATGCTTTTCATCATCAGGTTTCTTTTCCAAATACCCCTTTTGCTGAATTTTTGATGTTAAGTCCAGAGGGAGATATTGCAACTCCGCAGTTTGGCTCGCTTTTTAAGGATGAGCCTTTGCCAATAAATGGCAAGCTTGTTCTTTCTAATGCTCCAGGTTTTGGAATTGAACTTAATAAGAAAGATTTAAAATTTATCCGTCCATTTGAACTATAGGTAATACGATTATGCTTAAAGGTGTTATTCCAATGCTACCAACGCCATTTGATGAAAATAAAAATATTATTTTTGATGATATTTCTTCATTAATTGAAAATCAAATTGAAATGGGTGCCCATGGTATATCTATACTTGGGCTGGGTGGTGAATCTAGTCTCTTATCATATGAAGAGCGAATAGCGGTTGCTGAATATACAGTTAAAGAGGTGGGAGGAAGGCTCCCAATAATTGCAGGCGTTGGTGCTTCAACTACTGAAGATACTTGTAATCTAGCAAAACATGCAGCTTCAAATGGTATTTCGGCAATAATGCTTGCTCCACGTCCAATTAAAACACAAACTAAAGCAGAACTTGTTGACTACTTCACAAGAGTATCAAAAGAAGCTGAGAATATTGATATTATGTTGCAAGACGCACCTGAATATCTAGGCATTGATATTAATAACGAATTAATGAAGTATCTAACGAATGAAATTAAAAATATTACCTATATTAAATCAGAAAAGCCACCAGTAAGTAATACAATCTTCAACTTAAAACAAACATTTTCTAAAGAAGATATTGGTATTTTTGGTGGGCAAGCAGCTGTAGGTTTTTTTGAGCTGCTAGAGTCAGGTGGAACTGGAACAATTCCAGGATGTGAGGCCACATCAATTCTAGTCAGAATTTGGGATGAATACCATTTAAATAAGAACAAAAAAAAGGCTATGGAAGTCTTTTATAAAGTCCTTCCTTTTTTTGTTTTTGAAATGCAGTCTCTTGAAATGTTTATAAAGTGCACTAAAACTGTACTTTTTCAAAAAGGAACTATTAGTTCAAACGTTACCCGTTTTGATTTAGAGCTTTCACCGGTTGCAAAGTCAATTCTGGACAGAAATATAAAACAATTAATTAGCATGGAGAAACAATGAAAGGAGATATAAATGTTAACTGAAGATCAAATAAAATTTTATAAAGAAAATGGTTATTTGCTAATTGAAAATGCAATTCCACCAAAATTATTAAAAGGTTTGCAAGATGTTACTGATGAGTTTGTAGAGTCATCAAGAAGTGTAACTGAAAATGATGATACCTATGATCTTTCAGATGATCATTCGAAAGAAAATCCAAGACTAAGAAGGTTGAAACAACCACATTTATTGCATAAGACATATGAGAATATAACTTTAGATGATTGTATTTTAGAGCCAGTATCTCAACTACTTGGAAATAATTTAAGGCGTGATCATACAAAATTAAATTTTAAATTACCTGGAGGTGGAGAGGCAATTGAATGGCATCAAGATTGGGCTTTTTATCCTCACACCAACGATGATATTGTTGAAGTGTCAATTTTTTTAGATGATTGTGAGGAGGATAATGGTCCGTTATTAGTTGTTCCGGGATCTCATCTTGGTCCTCTTGATGATCATCACCATAATGGATATTTTATTGGAGCAGTTGACCCTAAAAAATCTCATTATGATCTCAGCACTGCATCCAAATTTATTGCCAAGGCTGGTTCCATAAGTTTTCATCATGTGAGAGCCCTTCATGGTTCTACAAAAAATAATTCAAACAAATCAAGGCGGATGTTTTTTGTTGGTTACACTGCTGCCGACTCTTGGCCTTTAAAAGGGATTCTTGATTTGGGGTTGAAGCCTACAACAGGTGAAGATGACTTTGTTAAAAATATATTCGAAGTCTACAATAGAAATATTGTAAAAGGGCAGCCCTGCCTTGAAGCAAGAGTCGAGAGCAATCCTATTAAGATGCCTTATCCACCACCTCCATCTGTTGGATCAATCTATGAAAATCAAAGAGAGGTTTTAGGAAGATCTTTTGGAGAGTAGAATATTAATTTGTTTGTTTCAATTTACATGAAATTCAAGTGGGAGTAAGAATGGGAAGTTAATTTGAGTATCGACTTCAATTTTCATAATTGGAGTCATATATTCACCCCAACGCTTATTTACTTCACTGTTATTCAAGATGGATATCATTCTATCTAAATCATCTGTCTCAAAATAACCAAAAAGGTTTAATCCATGACGAAATATTGAATAATTTCTCATGCCTGCCTCTTGAATAAGTTCAATCATTTCTGGCCAGATTTCATCGTGTCTTTTTTTATATTCCTCCTCGTATCCGGTTCTTACCTCAAGAATCCACATATATGGTTTATCACTCATTTTTATCTCCTATATTAGAATTTGTTTTCTAAAAGTGCAATTAAGTTAACATTATTTTTAGAATATTATATATAATATACATTATAAAAGTACATATTCCACAGATCAATCTGCACTCTTTTTAAAATTTAAAGTAGAAGGTATAATCTTTTTTTTATTTAAATAAAGTACTAAATGGAACAAATTAAAAATCTTCATCGCTCACTATCTGATATTGCAACTGATTCCATAAGAAATGCAATAATACGTGGTGATTTTAAAATGGGTCAAGCGGTGACTGAAGCGGCACTTTCATCCACTCTTAATATTAGTAAAACTCCAGTTCGTGAAGCGCTCTCGAAGCTTGAATCAGAGGGGCTTGTGGTGTCAGAAAAGAATAAAGGTTATCGAATTTTTTCCTTATCCAAGCAAGAGTATATTGAACTTTCAGAATTACGCTTTGCGCTTGAATCTCAGGCTCTTAGGTATGGATTTGAACGTAATCATTCAATGTTGATTAAAGATCTTCAAGAGATTTTAGAAAACATGAGAGATTTTTTAAAGATTACAGATAGAGAAACATATCAAACTCTCGATAATGACTTCCATCATGTTTTTTTTAAATCTTGTGGAAATAGTGCTATTACTAAAGTCTATGACAAGCATCAATCAGTAATTGTGGCTACGCGTCTTCGTAATCTAAAAAAAGAAAATATCAATAAAAAAACTTCATATGAGCAGCATAAAGAACTGCTTGATATGCTTATAAATCGTGATATTGACCAAGCAATTTTCTTACTTGAAAAACATATAGTTGACTATGCAAGAACATCCTTTGTAGAGCCTGAATTAATTTAAAGTTAAGCTTATCTCTGTTTAGAGATATTTTACGAGTAAGAATTATTATGAATTTGAAAAACTGCCATAATGTTGAGGATTTTAGAGTTATGGCTAAAAGCCGTATTCCTTCTCCATTATTCCACTATATTGATGGTGGTTCAGATGACGAGTTAACTCTTAAAAGAAATTCAAAAGCGTTTGATGAATACTTTCTAGTGCCTAATGGCTTAGCTGACGTTTCTAATGTTGATCTTTCTACTAGTATATTAGGACAAAAAGTCAATTCACCTCTTTTTCTTGCACCAACAGGCATGAGTAGGTTATTTCATCATGATGGAGAAAGGGCGACATCACTTGCTGCTGAAAAGTTTGGTAGTTATTTTAGTCTTTCAACTTTGTCTTCTGTGAGTATAGAGGAGATTGGAAGCTTGACTAAAAGTCCTAAAATGTTCCAGATATATATTCATAAAGATCGTGCTCTAACTTATGAGCTCATAGAGAGATGTAAAAAAGCAAACTTTACATCGTTATGCTTAACGATTGATACAATTGTTGCAGGAAACAGAGAGAGGGACTTACGAACAGGAATGACGATGCCCCCTAAGTTTACTTTAGCTAGCCTATTTAGTTTTGGTATGCGACCCCGTTGGGTCTTTAACTATCTAACTCATGAAGGATTTAAGCTTGCTAATTTAGAGGGGAAAATTGAAAAAGGAACCAAGGAATCAATATCTGTTATTGATTATTTAAACTCTCAATTTGACACCAACCTATGCTGGGATGATGCTCAAAAAGCTATAGAGGCATGGGGTGGACCTTTTGCAATTAAAGGAGTGATGTCTGTCGAGGATGCAAAACGAGCTGTAGAAATAGGAGCAAGTGCAATTATGATAAGTAATCATGGTGGTAGGCAACTAGATTGTAGCCCTGCGCCTTTTGATCTTTTAAGTGATATTGTTGATGCAGTTGGAGGAAAGATTGAAATAATTTGTGATGGAGGAATAAGGCGGGGTACTGATGTACTTAAAGCGCTATCACTTGGGGCGAATGCATGTTCAATGGGAAGGCCATATCTTTATGGACTGGCATCAGCTGGTCAGCTGGGGGTCGAGGCGGTATTATCAAATTTTGAAGCTGAAATCAAACGAAATCTGATGCTTATGGGTGTCAACAATTTATCACAACTTGATAGATCAAATATTAGAAAAAAATAATTTTTTCTATTAAAAATCAATCTCTTTTTCATTTATTAATACCTTTTAAGATTAGAGCTTATTAGCCTATATTTTTTTACTATTAAATGCAAATAATTTAACTTGCATATTAATTAGATATCATATATCATCTATTATATATTAAGCTAAAGTGCTTAATATTTATAGGTATAAATATTCTATTTTTTTCTAAAAGGAGAGATGTATGAAAAGTTCTAAATTGATTCAATCAATTATGGCCTCTGTCATAATAGGTTTTTCAAGCTCATCAGTAATGGCTGGAGATTATCCAGCTTATGAAGGATTTAACAAGCAAGCAATGGCTGGAGAATCTTATAGTGGTTTACCTGGAAAAGGCAAAACTATTGCATTTGCAAACATTGTTAATGGTTCGCCATTCTGTGATTTGGTAGAAGCGAGTGTAATTCGTCAAGCAGTTGCTGCTGGATTCGCAAAAGAAAATATTATTATTCTAAATAATCAATATGATGCAGTAATTGGCCTTAAGAATGCAGATATCATTCTTGCTCAGCAACCTGATGTATTCATTGAATTCCAGTTTGATGAAAGAGCAAATAACGTAATTTCACGTAAATTTACAAAAGCAGGCATTCCAATAATAGCAATCGATGTTCCTGTGCCTGGATCACCATTCATGGGCGCTGATAATTTTGGTGCAGCATGGCTTGGTGGTGAAGTAATGGCAGAGAAAATTACTGAGAAATTTGGTGGTATTGATGGATTAGATAAAATTGCATTACTTCAGTTCCCTACTGGAGGAAGTGCAACTATGATGCGCTCAGAGGGATTTGTTCCGCCAATGGAAGAAGTATTTGGCGTAGATGCAGTAAATTCCAGATTAATTAAAACTGATGGTGGCACAGGTGGAACTGAAGGTGCTAAATTAGTAATGGATGATTTATTGGCTGCTAATCCAGATGCCAAGACTTGGGCAGTTACTGCGATTAACCATGAGAGTATTGCAGGAATTATTGCAGCATTTGAAGCTGCAGGAAGATGGGATCCTGCTAATGTAGTTTTAGTTGGTATGGGAGCAGGCCCACTGGGTCAGTCTCAACTTAGAGATGGTCAGATTGATGGTTCAGTTGCCTTTTTCCCTGAGAAGTACGGACAATGGGCTGTTCCTGCTGCTGTTGCACGTATGATGGGTGAGCCAGTTCCTCCATATATGTATCCTGCTCACGTAACAATTACTATGGATAATATTGATCAGTACTATCCTCAGTAAATTCAAGTAACTTAAATTGATTACCGATTATGTAATTAATCGGTAATCTTTTTTTAAATAAATTATTAACCCTAAAATTTTTTACTAAATAAAAAATATCTAATTATTTAAGAAATGAAATCAACTTTATTAAAGATGTCAAAGATCTGTAAATCTTATCCCGGTGTTAAGGCTGTGGATGATGTATCAATTGATCTTTTTTCTGGAGAAGTTTTAGGCTTAATGGGTGAAAATGGCGCAGGAAAATCAACACTCATAAAAATGTTATCTGGTGCAGAGATTATGGATTCAGGTGAAATATATATTAACGAAGAAAAAGTTAATATAAATTCTCCAAAATCTGCTCAAGATTGCGGTGTTAGCGTTATATATCAAGAACTTATAACAATGGATACTTTATCAGTTGCAGAAAATATTTTTGTAGGCCAACTTCCTATAAATAAGACGACCAAGTTAATTGATTGGAAAACTGCTGAAAAAAAATCATCTGATGTCCTCTCTTTATTAAATTCTAAAATAAATCCTAAAAGTATTGTTGGAACTCTTTCTATTTACGAAAAACAAATTGTTGAGGTTGCTAAGGCAATACATAAAAATGCAAAAGTTTTGATTATGGATGAGCCAACAGCTGCTTTAAGTGAGAAAGACTCTAAATCGCTATTTGAGGTTATTGACAAATTAAAATCTCAGGGCGTTGGAATTATCTATATTTCTCATCGAATTGAAGAAGTTTTTAATATTACGGATCGAGTGAGTGTAATGAGAGACGGCATGTTTATTGGAACAAAAACAACTAAAAGTGCAAAGAAAAAAGAAATTATCTCAATGATGATTGGCCGAGAATTAAATCAATTTTTTCCTGAAATTAAATCAGAAAAAAAAGGGATAGCGCTCAAAGTCTCAGGTCTTAATATAGATGGAATCATAGAAGATATTAACTTTGAGGTACAAAGAGGAGAAATTGTAGGCCTCTTTGGACTGGTTGGTTCTGGCTGTCTTAATATCGCCAGGTCAATTGTTGGAGTAGATTCAATTGATCAGGGTGATATTGATATTGATGGAAGGAAAGTTTCAATAAAAGATCCTAAAAGTTCAATGAAAAATAAAATTGGATTTATTCCAATTGACAGAAAACATGAGGGGTTAACTCTCGACTTTAGTGTTAAACAAAATCTATCTTTGCAGAGTCTTGAGCAACTTGGATCAGGATTTATCATTAATGATTCAATCGAAAATTCTATTGCTAAAAAGTGGGTAGAAAAGCTAGAAATTAAGACTCCAAATATTGATGTGCAGGTTAAAAATCTCTCTGGCGGCAATCAGCAAAAAATTGTCCTTGGAAAAACTTTGGAAACAAATCCAGAGATTCTAGTTGTTGTAGAGCCCACAAGAGGCGTGGATGTTGGAGCAAAAATGGATATTTATAAGATGCTAGAAAGCCTTTGTCATCAGGGTGTTGCAATTATTTTGGTGTCTACGGATGTTCCTGAAATTTTATCAATCAGTCATAGGGTGCTTGTGGTTTCGACTGGAAAAATTCGTAAAGAGTTCAAAAAAGGTGAGGCAAATCAGCAAGATTTACTTTATGAGGCATCTTTGAGTTAAATGTTTTTAGGCTATTAGATTGTATAAATTATTTAAAGAGCATAGAGGTTTAAAATGAAATCAATTGGATTTAAATTAAGCACTACTTCAAGTTTATTTATTTTCCTTGGATTTTTAATTGCTGTATTTTCTATTACAAGTGAGCATTTTTTAAGCCCATATAATATTACTTCACTCCTAACCAACATCTCCTATAGTGGAATTGCTGCAATAGTTCTCACTCTTATTATTATTTCACGTGGTTTAGATATTTCCGTTGGAGGGGTAATTGGGTTAACTACGGTTGTTGTTGCAACTCTTTATTCACAAAATGACCCTCTGCCAACTTGGTTGATTTTAATAATTGGTTTAGGTACTGGCGCAATTGTAGGGTTTATAAATGGGTGGTGTATAACCGCACTTGATATGGATCCTATTATTACTACTTTGGGTGCCATGGCTATTACTAGAGGGTTGGCTTATGTAATTTCAGATTCACAATCGATTTTAATGTTTGAAGACACAACTGATTATATTAGTAATGGAACTATTTTCTATATTCCAATCCCCATTATTATATTTATATTAACTGTAATAATTTTTAGCGTCCTTCTTCACAAATCAAAATTTGGTAGATCAATTTATGCGATTGGTGCAAATGAGTTATCTGCAGAGTTTTCTGGAATTGCTATTAAATCTAAAAAAATGATCTTGTATATCCTTTCAGGAGTTGCAGCTTCTATAAGTGGGATCATTTTGCTTGGCCAAACTTCAGTTGGTATGCCGCAACATGGTTTAGGTACTGAGTTAGAAGTCATAACTGCAGTCCTACTTGGTGGAGCTGCTCTAAGTGGTGGAAAAGGAACCATTTACGGAACTGTTGCCGGAGTTCTAATTTTGGGGGTTTTATTCAATGGGTTGACAATTTCAGGCGTGCGTTATGTTCATCTTCAAATTTTTCAAGGAATATTACTTTTAGTTGCTGTTGCTACTTATGAGATTAAAACCAGAAATGAGGTAGCTCGATGAAAGCATGGTTAAAAAGTTTAATTTACAGTGATGATATTGTTGGTGCATTAGCTATTTTTTTGTTTGTTTTAGTTCTATTTTTTAGTTTAATGACGCCTCATTTTTTAAGCATGAATAATTTTTATTCAATTATTGGAAACATACCTGCAATGGCCATATTATGTTTGGGTTTAACTTATGTAGTTTTGGTCGGCGACTTAGATCTCTCTCTAGGATCAATATTAGGAATAACCGCAATATTAGCTGTATTCTTTTTCAAAGTAATGGGATTTCCATTGTGGCTGAATTTATTATCTTGTGTTTTTATTGGCGGCTTATTTGGTGCATTAAATGGAATTATTGTCACTAAGATTGGTATAAATTCAATCATAACTACCCTTGGAACGATGGCCTTAATTAGAGGTCTTACCTATTGGATAGCAATGGATGTAGAGGCAATGCAGGTAGGACGAATTACTGATCCAGCTTTCCTTAATTTTGGTAGGTATTATTTCCCTGAGGGGTCCCGTCTTATCCCAATAACTTTAGTTTATATAGTTATCCTTTATGGTTTATCGTATTTATTTTTAAGTCATACTAGCTTTGGCAGAAAGATCTATGCTGTTGGATCAAATGAAGCAACTGCTAGACTTGCAGGCATCAATGTAAAGCGTGTTAAATTAGTTTGCTATATTATTGCTGGAGCGTTATCAGCATTTGGTGGGCTTGTCCTTGTTGCCCAGCTTGGTCTTGGAGAGGCTTATACAGGACAAAATATGATTTTAGAAGTTGTTACTGCCGTTGTTCTTGGTGGAGTTCTTCTAACTGGAGGAAAGGGAAGTCTTGCAGGTGTTATTATCGCTGTTCTTATTTTAGGTGTCATAAGAAATGGGATGGTGCATCTTGAGCAGGTAACTGATATTTCATTTTATTGGCGTGAAGTTGCAAAAGGAGTTATTCTGCTTTTAGCAATTGGACTTTATTCAGTCCGTAAATCATTTAATGCAAAGAGACTAAGAACAAGACAATAAGTTTTAAGGAGAAAGAGATATGAATCAAATTGACCTTGGGAATAAAAAAGCGGTTATAACTGGAGGTGCTCAAGGAATTGGACTAGCAATTGCTGAACTTTTTATTGATTCAGGAGCAAAAGTAAGTCTTTGGGATCGGGATCATAAACTAGTAAATGAAACTGCCTCTCGTTTATCTTCTAAAGGAAGTGTTGAGGCTGTAGTTACTGATGTTTCAGATTTAAATTCTGTTAAAGATGCTTTAAAGAAAACTAAAGAGTTTATGGGTGAAATTGATATTCTTATTTGTAATGCAGGAATATCAGGTCCAAATGAAAAACTCTGGGATTATCCTCCTACAGAATGGCAAAAAATTATGGATATTAATGTCAATGGAGTATTTAACTGTCTAAGTTTGGTAACTCCATTAATGATTGAAAATAATTATGGAAGGATAGTTAATGTTTCTTCTGTTGCGGGTAAAGAAGGTAACCCAGGTGCAAGTGCATATAGCGCCTCAAAGGCAGCAGTCATTGCAATCACAAAATCACTTGGAAAAGAGCTTGCTGATTTTGATATTGCTGTAAATTGCATAACCCCTGCTGCTGCAAAGACTCAAATATTTGATCAAATGTCAGATGAACATATTCAATATATGCTTGGAAAAATTCCACGTGGCCGTTTTCTAAAAGTAGAAGAGGCTGCTTCAATGGTTGCTTGGCTTTGCTCCAAAGAAAATTCATTCACCACGGGAGGTGTTTTTGATTTAAGTGGTGGTCGCTCAACATATTAGTATGATAAATAAAGTAAAAATTATTGATATAAGGGCTTATGTCATTGATCAGGCTGGTAGTGGTGGGGATTATCATGATCAGAAAGATGGTCATTGGATTCTAGACTCAAGTATTTCTACCCCTATGTCTACTTATTCAGATTTTAAAAAATCAAGGACCAGCTTTGGTATTAATGTAATGAAGAGTATCGTCGTTGAAGTTGAGGCTTCTGATGGGACAATCGGAGTTAGTACCGGACAAGGCGGTGCACCCGCTTGTTATATGATAGAGCAACATTTTCGACGTTTTATAGTTGGTCTTGATCCAAGAGATATAAATAAAGCATGGGACCAGATGTACAGAGCGAGCATGTATTATGGTGGCAAAGGCCTGCCGATGTGGGCTATAAGCGTTGTTGATATAGCTCTGTGGGATCTTCTTGGTAAGATTAGAAAAGAACCTGTCTATAAGATGATTGGTGGAGCAGTGCGCGATGAAATAGAGCTTTATTGCACAGGGATTCGTCCCGATGTAGCAAAAGATGCTGGGTTTATTGGAGGCAAAATGCCACTCCCATTTGCACCAGTGGATCGTAAAGATGGGATAAAAGCCAATGTAGATCATTTTCAAAAAATGCGAAATATGGTTGGCCCTGATTTTTGGCTAATGGCTGATTGTTGGATGTCGCTGGATGTGCCATATGCAGTTGAGTTGGCTAATGCAATGCGTGAAGTTGATTTATATTGGATAGAAGAGGCTCTTCATCCTGGTGATATGGATGGACATAAACTTCTCAAAGAGCGGGCTCCATGGATGCGCTGGACAACTGGTGAACATGAATATACACGTTATGGTTTTCGTAAATTGATTGAAACTCGATCAATTGATATTTTGCAGCCAGATGTGACTTGGTGTGGGGGTTTGACTGAGCTCCTCCGTATATCAGCCATGGCTGCTGCTTATGATATTCCAGTTGTGCCTCATGGGAGTGGAGCTTATAGTTACCATTTTGTTATTTCTCAACCTCATTGCCCATTCTGTGAATATTTAAATACTAGTCCAGATTGTTTGAGTTTTCCTTCTGTTTTTGGCAACCTGTTTGAAAATGAAATATTGCCAGTTAATGGAAAGATAAAGCTAGATGATAAGCCTGGTTTTGGAATGAATTTGAATCGCAATAATCTTAATATGAATAGAGTGTTTCCTGCAAACGAATAAAGCTACATAAATAAAAATATAATGGAGTGTTGGTATGAATAAAAGTAGTGAAAAACAAATGATTGATATTTGGGATTCCCATTTTCATGTTTGGGATATTTCAGAAAATACAACCTCAGGTCACGATGCTGAACAGTTATTCTCTCCTAAAGATAATCCAATATATTCAATGGAATCGTACAGTAATGATATTAAAGAAGCAGGCAGTCTTTTTAGGCACATTGGTGGAGCTTTCTGTGAGGCAGTTAGTGCTTGCCATGTCGGCATGACAGGTGATGAATATATCTCTAAATGCATAGAGGAAACGCGATATGCATCCAATGAAATGAGTTCGGCCACAACTAAAAATATTATTATTTCGACTGCGCCTCTTGAAGATGCAAATATTGGTAAGATTCTTGCTAATTTGGCAGAAGATTCTCTTGTAAGAGGAGTTAGACAAATTCTTAACTTTGAGCCACCTTGGCCAAGAAATAAACAGCAAGGCGACTTGCTACTTGATCCTAAATGGCAAAAAGGGTATGCCGAGCTGAAACATTTTTCAATGACTTGGGATCTTCAAATTAATCCTAACCAGTTTTATGATGCTTTCCATGTAATAGAAAAAAATCCTGAAACGCCTGTCATTATTGGTCATCTTGGTACGCCGACAATTAATGATATTACAGAGAAAAAAGACGACTACTGGAATGGCTTAAAGGCTTTATCAGAACTAGATAATGTTTATATGAAAATATCTATGCTCGCCTACACAGATCCTGAATGGGATGGAAATCCCTTGATTAAAGACACTGTTTTAAAAGTCATTGATCTATTTGGAGTAGATCGTTGTCAATTTGCATCAAACCTTCCAGTTGAAAATCTTTGGGGATGGGATGCTAAAAGAATTTATGCGGGTTTTCTAGATTTGGTTGATGATCAATTTAGTCATGTAGATAAACAAAAGCTATTTGCTGAAAATGCCATAAAAGTATATAGCGCTTGAAGTAAAGGTGAATTAAAAGAACTTAATTAATATGGAGTAGCGCATGAAAAGAATTTATGATTTTAGTCGTAAACCCTCACATCGTAATTACACAGTATATGATTTAAAAACATTAAAGAACTCCCCCAAAAAATTGACTATGACAAATCCTGCTAATGCTGAAGAAGCACAGGCTTGTGTCGAAGCAGGTATCGATTTATTCGTCCTAGGAAATAAAGAGATAGAGCCCTTTCGTGAGGTAGCTCCATCGCACTTTATGGGCGCCGCGAGTATTTTTGCACAGTTTGGTTCAAAGGAAGAAATAATTGATGATGCTTTTGATAAGATGCGTCGTGGTGCGGATATGTATTACACACTAAGGTCTTTCGATGTAATGGAGTCCCTTGTCAATGAAGGCATCCCAGTTCAAAGTCATATTGGTTTAATTCCCACTTTTAGTCATTATTGTGGAGGCCTTAGGGGTTGGGGTAGAACTTCTGATGAGGCAATGAAGATTTTTGAAACAATAAAACGGATGGAGGATATTGGAGTATTTGCTGTTGAAGCGGAATGTATTGCTGAGGAAGTTCTTCAGGCAATCAATCTTAAAACATCAATAGTTACTTTTTCTTTAGGCTCTGGGAGCTCGGGTGATGTTATTATGTCCTTCGTAGCTGATATTTGTGGTCAAGATAGTGAAGAAGAAAAACCTCCAAAACATGCACATGCTTTTGGAAATGTCGGTAAGTTTCAAAAAATGGTTCATGAAGAGCGTGTGAAGGCTTTAATTGCATTTAACACGGAAGTTAAAAACAATAATTTTCCTTATCAAGAAACTAATATTTCTATGCACCCTGGAGAAAATGAAAAGTTTTTAGAATCAATAGAAAAATGGACTCCTGTTCATCAGTAGACAGCATTAAAGTGAAATAATATTTAACAGCAATTATAAGATATAGGAGTATAAATGAAATTACTAAGATATGGCGAGTCAGGTCAAGAAAAACCAGGGATGTTGGATAGGAATGGATTAATTCGAGATTTGTCGGGGCATGTTAATGACATCTCAGACAAAACTTTGCTTCCTGTTAATATTGAAAAATTAAAAAAAATTGATTTTAATAACTTTCCAGAGGTTTCTGGTGATGTAAGAATTGGTCCTTGTGTAGGTAAAGTTGGTAATTTTATTTGTATTGGTTTAAATTATTCAGATCATGCAAAAGAATCGAACATGGAGGTGCCAAAAGAACCAGTCATTTTTTCTAAAATAACTAGTTCAATATGTGGTCCAAATGATGATGTTATTATTCCTCGAAATGCAATCAAAACAGATTGGGAGGTTGAGTTGGGCGTTGTAATTGGAAAAACGGCAAAGTATGTTGATGAAAAAGATGCACTTGATCATATTGCAGGATACTGCGTTATAAATGATCTTTCTGAGCGTGAGTATCAGCTAGAGCGCTCTGGACAATGGATTAAGGGAAAGAGTTGTGATACTTTTGGACCAATAGGCCCTTGGCTTGTAACACCTGATGAGGTTGGAGATCCTCAAGATTTAGATCTTTGGTTGGATGTTGATGGAATTCGCTACCAAGATGGCAATACTCGCACAATGATTTTTGGAGTGGCATATCTTATCCACTATTTAAGTCAATATTTCACACTTCAGCCTGGAGATGTAATTTCTACTGGAACTCCTCCTGGGGTTGGACTTGGTCAAAAACCTAATCCAATTTATCTTCGTTCTGGTCAAAAAATGCATCTTGGAATCGAAAAATTGGGCGTTCAAAATCAAGTTACTGTCGATGAAATTTAGAAAATAATAGGTAATTATGGTAAAGATTAAATCTGTTAGAACTAGAGTCTGGAGTTGGAAAGGACCTACAGTTCCACCTCTTGGTAATTTTTGTACTAATGCTTCAGACGTCCTCTTGGATAAGGGTGATGCAATGGCTTCTTTTCGTTTTCATCAATGGTTAACTTGTGAAGTTGAAGCTGACGATGGTACTATTGGAATTGGAAATGCAGCTCTTGCTCCAACTGTAGTTAAAAAAGCAATTGATGATTGGTTTGCCCCTATGGTCATAGGAGAAGATCCCTTTGACTATGCATACCTCTGGGAGAAGATGTATCGCAGAACTCATACTTGGGGTCGCAAAGGCATTGGAATGATAGCAATTTCTGCAATAGATATAGCAATCTGGGATTTAATGGGAAAACTTACAAAAAAACCAGTATTCAAACTTCTAGGAGGCAGAACCAAAGAAAAGATTCCTGTTTATTACTCAAAATTATATTCTGGATCTATTGAGTCCATGCAAGAAGAAGCAAATATAGAAAAAAATAATGGCTATCAAGGGTTTAAAGCACGTGCTGGTTTTGGGCCAAAAGATGGCCCTAAAGGAATGAAGGAGACTGTCAAACGTATTGAGGCACTAAGAGAGGTTCTAGGGTATGAGGTGGATTTAATGATCGACTGCTACATGGGATGGAATCTTGATTATGCTAAGCGTATCTTACCGATGCTTGAAAAGTATGAGATGCGATGGTTGGAGGAGCCAGTTCTTGCTGATGATATAAACGGATATGCAGAGTTGAATGCAATGGGAGTTATTCCAATTTCAGGTGGTGAGCATGAATTTTCAGTTTTTGGATGTCACCAGCTATTGGAGAAAAAAGCTGTTAGTATACTCCAGTATGATACAAATCGTGTCGGAGGTATAACTGCTGCTCAAAAAATCAATGCAATTGCTGAAGCTTACCAAGTTCCTGTAATACCTCATGCAGGCCAAATGCATAACTATCATTTAACGATGGCAAATGCCAACTGCCCTATCGCTGAATATTTTCCTATGTTTGATGTTGAAGTTGGAAATGAGCTTTTCTATTATATTTTTGAAGGAGATCCTGATGCCAAGAATGGCTATCTAGAATTAGATGAAAACTTGCCAGGTCTAGGTATCGAAATTTCGGATAAATATTTAAGTAGTTTCGAAATTATTGGTTAGTATTTTATGCATCTAAATGCCTTTAGATGATTTAGGCGCAAAGTATCACTTTTTTTAAACTCAAGAGAAGTTTAAGAAATTAAAAAATAAACTATGCTTATCCCTCCAAATAAAATTACTTGGTGAGTAAGGTAAATAATTAATGCATTTCTACCCATCACTTCAATCCATCTTAATCGAAAAGTAAAAACATTCTGATAATAAGGATTATGTCCAAGATAAATTCCTATGAAGACGAACGACACCCATGGAAATAAGGGGTAATAATCAACACTTCCAATCGGTAAATAGGGCTCGAAAATATTTAAAAGAAATCCGAGATTGGGCTGATCAAAGATTATGCCAGTCAGGATTAATAGGGCAATCAAAAGTGAGGTTTTAGGCTGGTTTACAAACACTAAGGCGATCAGGGATGAAACCCAAATCAAGTGAAGAATACCAAAATAAACCCATCCATCAGGAAACATAATGAAGGTCCCAACTGATACGATAAGAGCAGCCATACCAAGAAATACGAGTCGTCTGAAGAATTTTTTGTATTGAATGCCTTTGCTATGAGCAAAGACTAAGCTAATTCCAACCGCGCTCAAAAAGAAAAAAACTATCAAACATCGCCAGGCTATACCCAGCCAGTGTGTAAATAATGGAATTTCTGTAAAACCAAAAGTATTTAAATCATAGATGAAATGAAATGCAATCATCATTATGATTGCTATTCCTCTCATTAAGTCAAGTGAGGAGTCCCTTTGATTAGACATATTTATACTCAAGTTACTCAAATACTTGAGATACGAATGATTTATCAATTGTTATTACTGAATCATCAAGAAGCTCTAAACATTTTGGCACTGCAAGAAAGACGGCTCCAAGACAAACTGCGATTGCTACAGGCTTACCTGGAAGGTTAATCACTAGGGTTTTGCCTCGAGTTCCTGCAATCTGTCTCGAAAGAATTGCAGTTGGTACTGTTCGAAGCGAAACTATCCTCATCTGTTCTGCAAAGCCATCAAAGATTCTCTCACATACCGCTTCTGTCGCCTCAGGGGTTACATCTCTTGTTGTTGGTCCTGTTCCCCCAGTGGTGAGAATAAGGTTACACCCTAGATTATCACTCATATCAATTAAAGTTTCTTCTATTAATGGCTGCTCATCTTCAATCACTTTCTTAACAATATCATAGGACAGGTAACAGC
>Ga0222717_10001057_pt1 | contig 23006 bp, 5 predicted proteins | sample C33_18DmetaG_FD_165053 | JGI IMG/M metagenome (GOLD analysis project Ga0222717, IMG submission 165053) | Estuarine water microbial communities from San Francisco Bay, California, United States - C33_18D | ecosystem: Environmental > Aquatic > Marine > Unclassified | place: USA: California... | reverse complement strand
CAGGAAACGGAATGAAATATTTTGGAAAAAGTAATTCTGGAGTAAGAAAGTCCGTTGTAAACAGATTCCGCAACGAAATGGCAGATGCATTTAAGAGTCTACAAGACGAAGTAGAAGCAATAGGGTCACCAACATTATCGCCAGGCGATAATCTTTCAACAACACCGCCAATTGGCCCACAATAATAGGGTAAATACAATATGAGCCAATTAGAAAAAAACTTATATAAACGTGTAGTAGTTCAACCTAACTTAAAAAAGTCTGCAGACGGTAGATCTTATCGAGGATTTTCTACTACTTCTAATAATCCAAAAAACTTTGGTTTATACGACTACGATTTAATTAAACAAGATTTAATAAATCATTTTCATATTCGTCAAACAGAAAAGTTGAGTGACCCAACATTTGGAACAATTATATGGGATATTTTATTTGAACCATTTACTAGAGAAGTGCAAGAAGCAGTAGTTAACGATGTAACACGAATAGTAAACTATGACCCAAGAACAAAGATAGATAAAATTCTAGTAGATACATTTGATCAAGGTATTCAAGTTGATATAACACTTACGTTTTTACCGTATAAAATACAGGATCAGTTACGTTTTAAGTTTGATAAAGAGAATGGATTATTAAGCTAAAATAATATACGCACTTTTTTCATTCAGATAAATATCATTAGTAAACAAGGAAACGTACATGTCTGCAACTGATAGGCAGTCAAGGCTACTAGTAGCCGAGGACTGGAAAAGAATTTATCAATCATACCGTAACGCTGATTTCCAAAGTTATGACTTTGATAATCTTCGTCGGACAATGATTAATTATCTGCGTCAAAATTACCCAGAAGACTTTAACGACTATATTGAGTCAAGTGAATATCTTGCGCTAATTGATATGATTGCTTTCCTTGGGCAAAACTTATCGTTCCGTATTGATCTAAATGCACGTGAAAATTTCTTAGAAACGGCAGAACGTAGGGAAAGTGTACTACGTTTAGCACGTATGTTGGCATACAATCCAAGGCGAAATCAAGCAGCAGTTGGATTATTAAAGATTAATACAATCAAAACTACAGAAAATGTATTAGATAGTAATAGATTAAATATGGCTGGTATTACTATTAAATGGAATGACCAAACTAACTCAAATTACTTTGAGCAATTTTTGAAAATTTTAAATTCTGCACTACCTTTACAAAATGCAATTGGAAATCCATTAAAAACTGAAACTATTGCAGGAGTAGTAACACAAAAATATAAATTTAATGGAACATCGACAGCATCTGCAATATATCCGTTTACTAAAAGAATCGAAGGAGTAAACACACGCTTTGAAATTGTAAGTAGTGATATTGTAGGAGAAAGTATTATTGAGGAAGCGCCTCTTCCCGGCAACAGTCCAGCAATGTTATTTAGAGATGACGGCCAAGGCGCCGGCAGTGCTAATACAGGTTTTTTCATGTCGTTTGTTCAAGGAAGATTAGATTCTGGAGCATTTAGTGTTAACAATCCGACACCTAATCAAACAATTGCTATTGATGCAGAAAACATTAATAATAGTGATGTTTGGTTGTTTGGTTTAAACTCATCAGGATTTGAAAACCAAGCATGGACAAAAATAGACTCTGTTGAAGGCAACAATGTTGTATATAACAGTTTATTTAATAAAACAAAAGATGTTTTTGCAGTAACTACTAGGATTGGTGACAGAATTAATTTAGTCTTTAGTGACGGAGTTTTTGGAAACTTACCAGCAGGTGATTTTAAAGTCTATTATAGAACAAGTTCGGGAACACCAGCTGTAATAACTCCTGATGCGCTAGGCAATATTCAAATAGAAGTACCTTACCAAACTAAAAAAGGTACTAAAGAAAAATTAACAATTGGGTTAAAATTAACCTATACAGTTAGTAACGGTACTGCTTCAGAATCAAACGAAGAAATTAAAGCAAATGCACCTGCAACATACTATACACAAGATAGACTAATTACAGGTGAAGATTACAATATTGGTCCACTTGCAGTAAGCCAAGAAATTATTAAAACTAAAAGTTCTAATAGAATATCTAGCGGTATAAGTAGATATTTTGATTTAAAAGACGCTAGTGGAAAATATTCAAATACTAGTTTATTTGTTGATGATGGTATTATTTACAAAGAAGAATACCAAGAAAAACAAACTTTTACTTTTTCAACCCAAACAGATATTGAAGGCGCAATTTATAATACTATTGAAGAGATAATAAAGTATTCGAATAGTAAAAACTTTTACTTGTCAAAGTATCCAAAAATTATTGTTAGCGACTTAAACGCTTCTTGGAATGCCAAAACTTCAGAAACTAATAATTATACTGGTATTTTTCAAGACACGAGCGCAACACCGTATCCTGTAGGAGAATTTACTGCTAATAGTTTAAGATTGCTAGAACCAGGAACACTAGTAAAATTTGTACCACCTGCAGGCAAACATTTTATGCCCGATGGCACATTAATGGATGATTCTGGTAATGACCATTTTGGAAAAACTATGTACAAGTGGGTTAAAGTGTTATCTGTAGTAGGCGACGGAACATCGTTATCGGTAGAAACAGGTGTGCAACAATATAGTAGTGCAAGTATTGTGCTAAATGATTTTATTCCAACAGGTGCGTTAATTGAACAGATTATACCAAAATATTCTTTAGCATTAATTGACGATGTTAAGACACAGCTCATTGACCAAGCATTTGAATTTAGAAACTTTGCTTTGCGATATGATAATTATGACCGGCAATGGAAAATTGTATTAGCCGAAGATGTTAATACAATTAATGATTTTGCAATAGGTAAAGCTGGTGATACGTCAGGCGACAATCTTGATGCTAGTTGGATGCTGTATTTTAAAACAGACGGACAAAAATATACTGTTACATATAGGCAAATGCGTTATGTAATGGAAAGCGAAAATGAAATACGTTTCTTTTTTGACGGAGCAGATAAAATTTATGATCCTTCTACAGGAGAAGTTGTTCGTGATAAAATTGATATTTTAAATATTAATCGCAAACCTGGAGAATTAACTCCATTTACAAGAGATTTTTCTTGGACGATTACAGATCAATATAAAGATGTTGAAGGCTATTTAGATAGCCGTAAAATACAAATACAATTTATTGATTTAGATGACGACGGTGTATTTGATGACCCGGATATCTTTGAACAAATAGTTGGAGAATCTGACACGTCGGTTCCGATTACTGAAAAAATTGTATTCCAAAAAGTGTATACTACATCTGACGGAGTAGAAGATTTTAAATTCTTTAATAACTTAAATGATGAAATAGTTATTGTTCAAAATGAATCAGCAATAGCTCCATATAGTACTCGATTAGAAGGACAAATATTCTATTTACAAGACGAACAAATATTTAGAAAATTAAATAAAACTTTAAATAATACTCAAATTAATACCGACTATAAAGCATTTTTTGGTCGTTCGAATTTAAAGTTTCATTATGTACATGTTGCAGATAGCAATTATAGGATTGATCCAAGTTCAAGTAATATTATCGACACATACTTGTTAACTAAAACGTATGATAGACAATTAAAACAATATATTTCAGGACAATTAGCAGTTGAGCCGAGGCCCCCAAGTAATGACGAGTTACTTAGAAATTACGGCAGCGCAATTGCTAAAATTAAAAGTATAAGTGATGATATCATTTATCATCCTGTGCGTTATAAAATATTATTTGGCAGCAAAGCTCCTGCAGATTTACAAGTTAAATTTAAGATAGTTAGAAACAAAAATTTAGTAATCAATGATAACGAATTAAAATCAGATATTATTGATGAAATAAACAAATTCTTTGATATTGAAAATTGGGATTTTGGAGAAACATTTTATTTCCAAGAACTTAGTGCATATATTATAAACAAACTATCACCAAGATTGGTTAGTTTTTTAATAGTACCTCGACAAACTACACAAACATTTGGTAGCCTTTTTGAAATAAAAAGTGAAGTAGACGAAGTGTTTACAAGTGCAGCAACAGTAAGTGACGTTGAGACTATAGACGAAATTACAGCAACACAGATACAAGCAGCAGGAAACGTAATTAGTTCCGTTTCAAATACAACAACAACAGGAATTGTGTCAAGTATTTCAAATAGTAGCAGCTCAAATAGTAGCAGCTCAAATAGTAGTAGCAGCGGTAATAACAATAGTAGTAACGGCGGAGGATATAGTTACTAATGGCATACAATGATGATCAAAATGCGTCTCCACTTCCGGTACCCGGACAGGATAATAAAATTACAGCAGCTGATTTTTTACCTACATTCTTTAGAACACAAGCTAACAAAAAGTTTTTACAAGCAACACTTGACCAACTTATACAGCCTGGCGTTGCAGAAAAAGTAAATGGCTATTATGGTAGAAAAACAGCAAAGGCGTATAAATCGACCGATAACTATGTAGACGATGTTAGTAAACAGCGACAAACTTATCAATTAGAGCCGGCTACTGTTATCAAAGATAATTATGATAACGTAGAATTTTATAAAGATTATAATGACTATATTGGACAGCTTGGCGTTTTTGGCGGAAACACAAATAACCATAGTAGAATAAACACACAGGAAACTTACGGATGGAATCCAAATATTGACTGGGACAAGTTTGTAAATTTCCGTGAATATTATTGGTTACCAAATGGACCAATTAGTGTTCCAGTAAGGGGTCAAAGCAGAGAAGTTGTTAGTACATATACTATTACTACAGAAGATCAGGGCGATAATATTGCTTATGTCTTTAATGACGGATTAACAAGGAATCCAACACTTAAACTATATCGTGGACAGAAATACCGTTTTGAAATTGATACTCCTGGACATCCTATTGCGTTTTCAATCTCAAGAACTTTTACCCCTGGTACGGCAATATTAACAGCTGGTACAGAAGGTATTAGAGGTGAAGGATTATTTGATGCTGAGTTATTCGGCAACCAATATGATCAAGGTGAATATATTGTATTACCGTCTAGCGGTAGCGTAACATTTGAGGATGATGACAATGTTTCAACACTATATCCAGATGGTATTCGTAGGTTAGGAGAGGACGGCGAAGAAGTAGCAGTTGCTTATATTGAAAAAGGAACTATAGAATTTACTATTCCTGCAAATTCTCCTGAAAGATTATATTATATTAGTAAAAATGCAATTGATACTAGTGGATTAATTAAAATATATGATATTGAAGAAAACAGTTTTTTAAATGTTACTGATGAAATTTTAGGCAAGAAAACATATAAAAGTGCAAACGGCGTTGAATTATCTAACGGAATGCAAATACGTTTCCAGGGCGACACTGAGCCAGCATTTTATAACCAAAACAATTGGTACGTTGAAGGTGTTGGCGACAAGATTAAATTAATTAAAGATCAAGATTTAATTATACCAGCCGTGTATAGTGAAAACAAAGTTGTACCCTTTGACTCTGAAGAGTTTGATAGCTTACCTTTTTCAAACGCAGGCAATTATGCTACACAAAAAGATTATATTGTTGTTAATCGAGCTAGTCCAGATAGAAATGCTTGGAGCAGATATAACTGTTGGCATCATAGAGATGTAATTTTAAAAAGTTTTAGTTTTAATGATTTAGCAGAAAATTTAGATGAATCTAAAAGGGCATCTCGTCCTATTATTGAATTTGAAGCTGGACTAAAATTAAACAATTTTGGTGCATATGCTAAACAAGATGTAGATTTAATTGATACGTATACTACGGACGTATTCAGTATGATAGAAGGTCAAATTGGATACAATATAGACGGCGTTGATTTAGCTGATGGGATGAGAATTTTATTTACTGCTGATACGGATGTACTTGTTAATGGAAAAATATTCCAAGTAAAATTTGTTAAAATTGGAAATGATCGACAAGTTTCGTTAATTGAAACAGCAGACACAACACCGTTAGATCTTGAAACTATCTTAGTTACACAAGGTGTAGTAAATGCAGGTAAGAGTTATCACTATCACAGTAATACATGGGTAAAGGCTCAAGAAAAAACAAAAACAAATCAGCAGCCTCTTTTTGAAGTGTGCGATGCTAATGGCAATAGCTTTTCGTCTGCAACATATTATCCGCAAACAAGTTTTCAAGGAACTAAATTATTTTCATACTTACAAGGCGAAGGCAAATCTGATACCGAATTAGGATTTCCGTTATCTTATAGAAATATTGATAATTCCGGTGATATACTGTTTAGTTTTAATTTATTAAGTGATACATTTGAGTACGAATCTTCAAACGTAATACAAACTAGTGCAATTAATTCTGGATACTTAAAGAAGTACAAAAACTTAACAACTTTTAGTTATGTTAACGGTTTTAGTAGTACTCCGCAAATATCAAAACAATTTGTTGTTAGAGAATATGTAGCAACTGACATACAAAGAAATAATTTTAATATTGATGTATATGATGATCCATTTAAAATTACTGATTTAAAAGTAGTAGTATTTGTAAACAATAAAATACAATTATCAACAAAAGATTATACTATTGACAAGACAGATCCTATTGTACAAATACAATTTGTTAACGATTTAAATGTAGGCGATATTGTTAAAGTAAAGACTGACACTAAAACAACAAAAAATCAAAACGGTTATTATGAGTTCCCCTACAACTTAGAACGTAATCCATTAAATGATGACATTGCGCAATTTACTTTAGGTGAAGTAATTGACCATGTAGATAGTATGTTAGAAGATTTACCAAATTTTACTGGTAAATTCTTAGGTGCAAATAATTTACGTGACCTTGGAGATTTGGATCAATTCGGTAAACGATTTGTAAAGCATAGTGGACCAATTAACCTTCCTCTTTATCATATTACAAATAAAGAATATAATATTGTTAAGGCAATGCAATATTCTAAAAATGAATATGCACGGTTTAAAAGAATCTTTATTGACACTGCTACAAATTTAGGCTACGACGGAGCAACAAAAACTCATGTAGATTTAATATTAGCTGAATTAAATAAAGATAAAATAAAATCACAACCGTTTTATTTCTCTGATATGATACCTTATGGTTCTTCTAACAGAATTGAATATGCAGTATTGGACAGTAGAACGTTAGACTATCCTTTAACTGAAACTTTTACATTAAACAATTTAACTCCAAACGGTGTATTAGTTTATCTTAATGGTACTCAATTAACATATAATAAAGATTATAACTTTGATAGTGCTGGCTATATAACTATCGACGCAGGGCAGCTAGAAAATGATATCATTGAAATTTATGAATACCAGTCATCAGACGGTTCGTTTATTTCGCCAACGCCTACTAAGTTAGGTTTATATCCTAAATATAATCCAATGGTGACTATCGACGACACTGTTCAGCCTACAGCTCCTGTTGTAGATTCTACCGGACCATTTAAAGTTTATGGACAAATTGAAACTAGCACTAAGTCTATTTTAGGCATTAATCAAGGACTAGTAGGTTGGACATACCCATTATATACAACTAGGTCGGCTGCAAAGGAAGCATCTACAGATTCTACCGCTAAAACTATAACATTTGAAGGATTAAATAAATTATTTTATATTCCTAACACAAGTGATACAACAATAATAGCAGGCAATGACAACGCTGAAGTGACTGAATACTATTACGGAGTTGCATTTGTTACAGGACACGACGGTAGTCGTATAAAAGCATACAAAGATTTTAGAGACCACTTATTACTTGAAATTGAAAAAAGAATTTTTAACAATATTAAAGTTGATTATTCTAATTCAAGATTAGACATAGATCAGTTTAACGCTGGTGAGTTTAGAACTTCTAATTTTACAAAACAAGAAATAGATAACACATTAGTACCAGATTTTCAACAATGGATTAGGTCAAATCTAAACAATCAAAACTATAGTAATAATACTTTTTATAAAAGAACCAGTGATTGGACGTTTAATCATGCAGACACAGTATCACCAAATGGAAATATAAATCCAGGATTTTGGAGAGGAATTTACCAACATGCATATGATACAGATCAACCGCACAGCCGTCCTTGGGAGATACAAGGATTTAGTATAAAACCGTCTTGGTGGAATACAGTATACGGCCCTGCTCCGTATACAAGTGATAACTTAATACTTTGGAAAAATATTGAAGAAGGAAAAATAGCAGATCCGTTAAATGTTACAATCAATCCAAATTATGCTAGACCGGGCATAACTACACATTTGCCAGTTGATTCACAAGGAAAAATAGTATCGCCATTAGCATCGGGATATGCAAACAATTTTATATTAAACCGTGCTACTAAAAACTTTAAATTTGGTGATTATGCGCCGGTTGAAAATGCATGGCGTCAAAGTTCAGAATATCCCTTTGCTCTTATAAAAGCAATGCTAATAAACCAGCCAGCTAAGACAATGGGACTTGGTTTTGATGTATCGAGAATAAAAAGAAATTTAGTCGGGCAATGGACATATACAGAAACTAACAAACAACTAGTTTTAAAAGACCTTGCATTACCTAATACTGCTAATTCTACTTCACGAGTTATGACATCTGGATTTGTAAACTACATTTATAATTTAGTTGCTAGTGATGTATTAACAGTTTATGATAGTTATAAAAATAATTTACAAAATTTAACAAATCAAATTGGTATTAAAATCGCAGGATTTACAAGCAAAGAAAATTTTAATTTAATTTTAGATAGTAGGTCGCCAACACAGTCCCTTACACGCGACGGCATCTTTATACCACAAGAAAATTACAAAGTATTTTTAAATACTAGTAGTCCAACAACACTGTTAACATATAGTGGTGTGCTAATAGAAAAGGCCGAAGTAGGTTATGTAGTTAGCGGTTATAGTATAGAAAAACCTTACTTTGAATATTACAAACCTGTAACAGGTTCTAATTTTGTAGAAGTTACTGTAGGCGGAAAAAGCGAAAAAGCATCAGTCCTTGCTGACAACACTAACTATGTAGCAGGCGAAACAGTATTTGCTGGCAATAGTTATTTTAAAGTTTTAAATAATTTCACATCCGGCAGTAATATAGATGATGTATTTAAAGATAACACAAAAAAAATTCCAAAACTTCCAACGCAAGGTGGCAGGACAGCAAAATTTAAAAATAATTTTAAAACACAAGTTTTAACTTTGCCATACGGAACACAATTTGAAACAGTACAAGAAACTGTTGACTTTTTATTAGGATACGCACAAAGACAAACAGACTTAGGACTTGAATTTGAATCTTTTGATACAGAAGCTAACGTTGTTGAAAACTGGAAGCAGTCAACTAAAGAATTTATGTATTGGACCACACAAGGATGGGCAGCCGGAGCATTAATAGCAATAAGTCCTGCAGCTAATCAGTTGCAAGCAAAAATTAATTACGGCGTAGTTGATAGCATAACCGATGATTTTTATGGATATTCCTTACTTACAGCATCGGGAGACTTTTTAGAGCCAAGTTTCAGCAGCCTAATAAGAAATAAAAATTCATTTGGTATTGCAATAGAAGGAACCGATAACGGGTTGTATCATGCTGCAATGCCCATAGTACAAAAAGAACATGTTGTTTTGCTTGATAACAAAACAGTATTTAACGACCTAATATATAATCCAAGTACTGGTTACAGACAAGAAAGAATCCGCGTTAATGGGTATAGATCAGATAACTGGAACGGCGGATTGAATATTCCAGGATTTGTTTATGACGATGCAACTTATAGTGACTGGGAACAATGGAAAGATTATAAAATCGGAGACCTTGTAAAATACAAACAGTACTACTATGTAGCATTAAAAAATGTTATTGGCACTGAAATATTTAATTCTAACTTTTGGTATAGATTAAATCAAAAGCCAGAGTCGGAGCTATTGCCAAACTTTGATTATAGAATTAATCAATTTGCAGATTTTTATGATCTAGATACTGATAATTTCGATAGCGAACAACAACGAATGGCCCAGCATTTAATTGGCTATCAAAAACGTCAATATCTTGCTAATATTATTAATGACGATGTAAGTCAGTATAAATTTTATAGAGGCGCAATAGCAGATAAAGGCACAATGAATGTGTTTACTAAACTGTTTAGTGCATTGGGCGACACAACAGATACATTAGAATTATACGAAGAATGGGCAATACAGTCTGGTAGATTTGGTGCTATTGAAGATATTCAACAAATTGAATTCCAACTTGATGATAAAAAAATGCAAGAAGCTCCACAAGCATTTGAACTTGTTAATACATTGCCTAGTAGTAACTTAAACAACATATATAGAATATTGCCAGGCGAAGTGTATGGTAAACCTACAGACTATGTACATGCACCATTTCCGACCAAAGCAGTGGGTGAAGAATTTGTTAAAACAGCTGGTTATGTAAGCGAAGAAGATGTTGATTTTATTGCAGGGGACATTACTACATTATACAATGTAAATATAAACCAAATTGGACTAGGCCAAACAATATGGATCACAAATACAGTTAACGCTAGTTGGTCAGTTACACAATTAGTATCAAACAATGTAAAAATAACTTCTTTAAGTAAAGTAATTACTCTTACTTCTGCTGAACCAACATCTGGTTTTGTATTCGTAGAAGTTACTACTGACAAATGGGTAGATACAATTTACGGACCAGGCGCCTATATTGGGTTTAAAGCGGCTGGAGAACAAGGGTTACTTGGATTATATAGAGTTGTAAATGTACAGTTAAACAAAATTGTAATTGAAGTGCCGATTAATAATAATATTACGCCATTTAACGATGAAGGTCCTTACTTAATAGTTGATCTTGTTCTTGCAAGGGTTTCTTCAGTCAAAGATCTTGCTGAAAAAGCTCAACAAGACACATTTGTAAATCGAAAATTGTGGATCGACAATTACGATGATAACTGGGCAGTACTACAAAATAACCCAGTCTACAGTATGCAAGAAACTTTAGAAAATCCTGCGGAGTATGATAGTACTAGCCAAGGGTTTACTGATAGTATTGCTGTAACTAAAAATAACAATAACTTGTTTATATCAGCACCGGGTGCTGGCAACGGCGAAGTATCCGTTTATAAAAGAACAAGAGATGTAGCAAATTTAAATTTAACACAAAAAATAACAATTGACGAAACTCAAATGCTTACGCCATCTAATAGCGACTTTGGTAGAAGTATCGATGTTTCACCGGACGGCGAATACTTAGCTGTCGGTATTCCAAAAGCTAGTAATGTTAAGACCAAGTTAGCATATAAAACTAACGGAGACGGAGTGTCAACGTTTGATTATCAAACAGATGCTACATACGTTAAAGGAGACATAGTACGTTACCGAGAAAGTTTGTGGAAAGCTAATAGAGAAATTTTACCACAAATTGGCGCACAACCATTTTCAACATTTGATTCTTATATTAATCTAGCAAATTCTGCTGATGCTGATAGTACTACACTAAATTTATTAGTTGCAGGCAATCCTGGATTACCAAATTATCCTAATACAGATCATATGTTAATACGTGCTCCAAAAGACATGTACTTAGGTACTGCAATTGGTGATAACATTAATCTATTTTGGAATCAACGCAGTTTTACATATCCTACATTAGATAATTATATTCCTTTTGACGGAGAAATACCCGAACTTAGTAAAGAATTTATTACAGCAGAACATACTATTTTAGAAAAAATTGATCACATTATGTATGTTGATACTTTTGTAACATTGCCTACAGTTGGACAAAGAATAACTTCAGATACGGGTAGTGCTGAAGTAGAATACGTTGCATTTAAATCCGATAGCGCAGTAATATATCTTAAAAATTCAAATGGTATTTTTGATATTAGTGGCGAATTATATATTGATGATAAAGACTTTGTAGGATTTTATACTGAAGAAGATACATATTCTACATCATCATCAGTTGCAGGCTACTGGAAAATTTCAACCCCAGCATATAACAATAACTCTCGATATTATGATGTGGGTAGAGGATTAGTGTATGCTGATATTAAGAAACAAGATTCTGTACGTGACACTAATTTGTATTATAATGTACAATCTACCGTGGGCGATATTGGCGTATATGTAACGAATAAAAATAGAGTGAGCTTTTTAAGCCACTTATCGTATAGAGGTGACCCGTCACCGGCAGATGCACAAGACGGTGTTGAAGCAGATCAGCCTAGTAATAAATGGATAGTAAGAGTAGGCAAACAATATTCCGATAGTCTTACTATTGGAGCAACTCCCAACTTTGACCTATATCAACTTGACAACAGGGTTGTTGATGTTGAAGCCGCAGGACTATCTTACGATATTTTAAATAAACAGCATACTATTATTGATCTATGGGATGGTTACATTGACATGACCCTTAGTGAGTTTGATTTTAATGGTTTTGCATTCCAACCGCAAGTAGGTGATATAATCGAAGATGTACAAGTTCCAGCTGACGGGCAAGGCGGACTGGCTCTAACAACTATTAGCACAAGTACTGCACAAGTTGTTTTTGTACAGCGTAACTTTAACAACATTCGAGTGTATATAAAAGTGTTAACTGGTGATTTTGTCGAACAGTCTAACATTGGGAAATATAATATTAGAAGAAAAGCAAATACAATTCTTCGAGGACAAGCAGATTCGGATCGTGTTATTGCTACAATCGATGACATAAACAACGATATCGTATTACAAACTAATTTAGTCGGAAAATTATTAGTATTTGAACATACTAATAATTTTAATGTAGTTGACAATCCTGAAATTGTTGATGAAGAATATGGATTTTTTACTGAAATATCAGAATCAGGAATTGCAAGAGCATCAAATCCTCCTTATAGTTTAAATAAAGATTATACACAAGTGTATAATATTCCTGCACTGGATCAAGGAACTACTAATAGTTTAACAAATGAAGGCGCTGTTGCAATTTATAGAAGATTGAATAGCGGAGGATATAGATTTCAAAATATATTCATATCCGAACACAGAGAAACTAATAAGCAATTTGGTAATAAAGTAAGACTAGTACAGACTGGCAACTATTACACGTTGTTAGTAGGTAGTAAAAGCGAAAGCGGCAATCCTGGATCAATTGAAATATTTAGGCACGGTGTGTCACCGCAAGAATCTTTTGCCGGAATTTACAGAAGGCAAGTATACAACAGGGGCGACATTGTTCTTTATAAAGATGATTACTATGTTGCGCTAAAAGATGTACCAGAAACAATGAATGAAATATTAAATTCTATATACTGGAACAAAATTAGCTGGCGTTATGGAAAAGATGTTGCGTTTATGGGAGAATTTGATAATACATATTCTTACAAAGCAGGCAATGTTGTTTCTTATAATAGTAATTTATGGAAAGCAGTAACTAACATTGATATTGGAGCAAACAATCCTTCAGTTACAAATAACTCTTGGACATCAGTAAGTACTAAAATTGATTACTTAGGTTATTTGCCAAACCTTACAACAAATAATTTTTATAGTGAAGAAACATTTAACCCAGAAGAAGATATAGTAGAGTTTAGTGAAAACTTTGATGTAAGCGATGATTCAAATGTATTAGTTGTAACAGCAAAAGTAAATGGACAAGATAGTAGTACAGATGCTAGAGTAATCGTATATAGAGAAATTGATAACAAGTATGCAGTTTCCCAAGTTATTACAGCACCAAATAATAACAATACAGATAGCGGAATTGTATTTAATAATGATGCATGGGCAAAAGCAGTGTCGTTAAGTCCAAACGGAACACAAATAGCAATTAGTTCTCCGTTAAGTGACAATGCTAAGACTAATCAAGGCGAAGTGTATATTTGGACACAAAACAACGATGGTGTATTTGAGCTAACACAAACACTTACTCCACCTAATAACGAAGAAAGTGAAAAGTTTGGATTTAGTATAGACTTTGGACAAGACAACTTACTTATTTCAAGTCTAAACGGTGACCAAAAAATTCCAACTACGTTTGACAAACAAAACAATATTACAACTACATTTGATAAAGACTTTACTAGCTTTAGAAATACAAAACTAGACAAAGGTTTAGTTTATGTTTACGAAAATGTTAACAACACATTAGTATATGGCGAACAATTTTTATATCCGCTAACTCAAACTATGTTTGGAGAAAATGTATATTCAGTAGGCAATCATGCATATATTGGCGTTCCGCAGCAGTTTGTAGACGACCGCGATCATCGAGGTGTGTTACTTGATTACAGAAAAACTCCTAATACAAAATCTTGGAATGTAATAAGCCAAGGTAGTACACCAGTAGATATTGAAAAGTTTGCAGGCGCATTTATATATAATAAACGTTCTAATAGAATTATTTCTTATATAGACTATATTGATCCTATCCAAGGTAAAATCGCTGGACCAGCAGATCAAGAAATATCATATAAATTGCCTACAGATCCTGCGTTATATAATACAGGATTAACAAGCGATCCACTTGTTGATGCAGATTTAGGTTGGACTAATAAGCATGTTGGAAAAGTTTGGTGGGATTTAAGTAAAGCTAAATTTGTTAATCCTTATCAAGGTACAACTACTTTCCAAAAAAATAACTGGAATAAATTAACGCCTGGTGCAACAATACTTATTTGTGAATGGGTTCAATCGGCATATTTGCCAGAAACTTGGGACCAGTTAAGTGGCACTGATGAAGGTTACACTAACGGTGTAAGCGGTACTTCTTTATATGGTAATACCAGGTATTCAACAAAAATTATATACGACGAAACAAGTAAAACATTTGGTAGATTATACTATTTTTGGGTTACTAATAAAAGAACCATTCCAGTTGGCAGAAATATTAATACTATTGGTATTGCTGAGTTGATTGCTAATCCTAGAACACAGGGATACAAGTTTATAAGTTTCTTAGGAAAGGATAAATTTGTACTTAACAATTGTAATGATTTAGTTGACGGTACAGACAGTGTACTGCAAATTAAGTATCATACTGCTGATAAGATTACTCAAAACTACCACAATCAATATAAGCTGTTTGCCGACGGCACAGCTGATAGTGTTCCAGATCAAGATCTAGAGCGTAAATGGTTTGATAGCTTAATTGGTGTTGATATTGCAGAACGAGCAATACCGGATCCTAATATTCCATTAAATATGCGCTATGGTATACAATCTAAACCACGTCAGAGCATGTTTGTTAATAGAATAGAGGCGTTAAAACAAACTATTGAAAGAATCAATATAGTTTTGAAAGAAAACTTAATTGTTGACGAATATAATCTAACAAACTTGTCAAAGAAAGCTGAAATACCAACAGTTATCTCACAATTATGGGATTTGAGTGTCGACAGTATAGACGAGTTAGAGTATATTAGTACTAATAAAATACTTGATGCACAATTAACACCGATTATTGTTAACGGCAGGGTTGCGAGAGTGCAAATAGATAACCCGGGCCGTGGATACAAGTCTGCACCAAAAATTACAATTAACGGCACAGGTAAAGACGCAGTTATTGATGTTACAATTAATAATTTAGGACAAGTTACAGAGGTAAAAGTAGTTGATGACGGCTCTGGATATGATGATCAAACAACAATTAAAGTTAGACCATTTACTATATTAGTAAATTCAGATATTGAAATTAACGGCAAATGGGCATTATATTCTTTTAATAATCAGACTAATACTTGGTATAGACGAGCGTTACAAGGATATGATACAACAGCTTTTTGGGACTATGTTGACTGGTATGCAGATGGATTTAATCAATTTACGCCAATCACAACCAGTATCGAAGGATCGTACCAACTATTTCCATTAGAAATAAATGTCAATGATATTGTTAAAATTAATAATGTAGGCTCCGGCGGTTGGTTACTATTAAGAAAGATTGCTAATGAAGCTACAGAAGACTATACAGTTAATTACGAAACTATAGGTAGACAAAACGGCACAATACAGATCAAAGAATCTCTTTACAATTATAATGTAAATGCTGTTGGATTTGATAATAGAAGATTTGATAATACTTTCTATGACAATAATCCTTCTACAGAAATAAGAAATATCTTAGAAACTATTAGAGATAATATTTTTGTAGGTAGTTTAAAGATTGAATATAATCAGTTGTTTATGTCAGCAATAAGATATGTATTAGCTGAACAATCTAATGCAGATTGGTTGTTTAAAACTAGTTTTGTAAAAGCTAAACATATTAAAGGAACACTTAATCAAGACGACATAACGTTTAACAATGACAATTTAGAAAGTTACCAAGATTTTGTAGAAGAATTTAAACCTTATAAAACTAAACTAAGAGAATTTGTAAGTAATTATGATGTGCGTGATGATACCAGCTCGTTAACAACAGATTTTGATTTAAGTCCGGCATACAGCACCGAAACAAAGCGTATTGAACCAAGTTCTGCAAGAATACAAGATGGCGTTATTATTGAACAAAATCTTGATACAAGTGTCAATCCACGCCAAACTTGGAAGAATAATATTGGACAACAAATTACCGAAGTTAAAATTGGCGACGGAGGTAGTGGCTGGACGTTTGAACCAATTGTTAAAATACAAGGAGGAGGCGGATCGGGCGCTGAAGCAAAAGCATATCTTGGATATGGAAAAATAACACATATTAAAGTTACCAAGCCCGGCAGTGGATATACAAGTGCGCCTACTGTTATAATTGAAGGCTCACAGACAGATAATAGTACTCCTGCAAAAGTAACAGCAGTCTTAGGAGGCGGTCTAGTAAGGTCAACTAAGGTAGCAATAAAGTTTGACAGAAATGCTGGATCATATACTTTTGACACACTTGACGAAACGGAAATGTTTACAGGTTCAGGAGCCAGGGTAAGATACGACCTAGAATGGCCAATGGATCTTGATATAAAGAAGGTCGAAGTTTATGTAGACAATGTACTACAGTTACGTAGTAGGTATACTTTTGCTAATATTGAAGATACAACCAAAACATATAATAGAGAAAAAGGTAGAATTACATTTACTAAACCTCCTGCATTGAATGCGGCAATTCAAGTCAAATATAAAAAGCCTATAAGTTTATTAAGTGCTGAAGATAGAATTAAATTTGCATATCAGCCAGGTGCAAATATGTTTGGTAAAGAGTTGTCGCAGTTATTAGACGGAATTGACTATGGCGGAGTAGAAATACGTAGTTTTGATTTTTCCGGACCATCAGGTTGGGATACACAAGGCTGGTATACTGATAATTGGGATGTATTTGAAAATACTTTTGAAGATGAAGTATTTACAGCAGACGGATCAACAATTGCAGTACAATTAAGTGCTCCTCTTGAAGCTAACGTTGTGTACAACTTGTACAAAAACGGTGTGAGAATTGACGCACCTGATTTTGTAGCAGGGACAGATGAAATTCCTGGAACATCGGCTACTAATGTAAACGCTATTACATCTAGTATTACAGGTGACGGCACAACAGATACAATTTTTGTACAAGACTTAGGTATAAGTTTATTAGACGGAGATATATTTGTTGTAAGAAAATCGTCAAGCGACGGAGCAATAGGACTAGATCCAATGAGCTACGATACACAAATTATTGGCGGAGATTTAGTATATTCAACAGCTACTGGATTAAATTCTGAAGATATTGTAATTGACGGTGACGGATTTGTTACACCTACAACATCTAAAGGCCCGGAAGAATTAGTTCCAGGACAAGTAATGGATACTTTAGACATTCAAGTGTATACTAGAGACAGTGACGGACAAGGCCAAATATATAGCCAAAGTTATATTATGGACAGTACCTTAGTATACGATCTTGGTGTATTGCCTAATAGTAATAATGCAATATTTGTAAAATTAAATAACCAATTATTGCCAAGCACAGATTATACAGTTAATTGGACAGATAAAACTATTGCGTTTGCTAGTGCAACAGTAGGTGCTGAACTTAATATAGTAGCAGTAGCACAAGGAATACAAAGCATATTAGATTTTGGAACATTAATTACTGACGGAACGTCAGAAGAATACACACTTCCTATCAAATATGTAGAAGGAATGCAGGTTTCTGTTACAGTTGACGGTATTCCTAAAACTGTAGATGTTTTAGAAACAGAAACAGTAGGATTATTTGCAGCTATTAGATTTGATGAAGTGCAAGATGCAAATAAAACTATTCACTTTACAGCATTTGGTAATTCAGATACTGTAAATTATAGTCAAATTACTAAAGATACATTTACCGGTGACGGCACGTTAGTTGATTTTGAATTACTACAATCTCCGTTTTACTCAATTCCAACAGAACACAACTTAATTGTAAAAGTAAATAATACAATTTTAAAAGCAGGATACAATGTTGAATTTGTAATTCCGCAAGCAGGACAAAAAGAATTTGCTGTTGAAACATTCCAACATCCATCAGGAAGTCTTGAAGTTGATGATATTAAAGTGTTCTTAAATGGAATTGAAAAAACAACACCAATTGACTGGAGATTTGAAATTTCAAATAGTAGTATTATACTTGCAGATGATGTAGGTGTACCTGGCGATGTTATTGATGTATTTGTAATTACTGACGGTGATTATAGAGTTACAGGCAAAACAGTTACATTTGACACACCTCCTGCATTAAATGATACTATTGAAATATTCCAATTCTCTAATCACAATATAATTGACATTGATAGAATTAATTATGACGTTGTGTCTAGAAAGCTAATGTCGGCAGATGAATTAGATTATGTAAATTACATTAGATTAACAACTGGTGAAATTAGTTTACGTTCTCCTGCTCCTGATGCACAGTATGTTTGGGTATCTGTAAATAACGAATTGTTAACACCTAGTGTCGATTACTATGTTACTAATGACAGTATGAAAGTAAGGTTAATTAGACAACCGTCAACTAACGATAAAATTGATGTTATACATTTTACTTCTCCTGTAAGTAAGCCTAAATTTGCATTTAGACAGTTCAAAGATATGTTAAATAGAACACACTTTAAGCGTTTAGATGCACCGGCTACTAAATTAGCAAATCCGTTAAATTATTATGATTTAAGAATTGAAGTAGAAGATGCAAGTATGTTGTCAGAACCAAACAAAGGTCAAAATTTGCCAGGTATTATTTTTATTGACGGTGAGCGCATTGAATATTTTGTAAAAGAAAATAATACACTACGCCAACTACGTAGAGGTACACTAGGAACTGGGGTTAAAAATATACACACTGCTGGTTCGAAAGTGTTTGATCAAAATAGAAGTAAAACAGTTCCTTATGCAGATGCTACAATATCACATACATTTACTTCTGAAGTTGATGGAACACAAACAACTTTTAACATACCGTTTACAGTTAATTCGGCTAACGAAGTTGAAGTGTTTGTTGGAGGAATACGTCAGCGTAAATCAGCAATAGAAGTATTTGACCCAACGTTGGCATTAGATAGTCCAGAAGGCGACACTACATATGCTGCTGAATTTACTATTAACACTAATGCTCTAGTACTTGCTACAGCACCAGAAGACGGAATATCAGTAACAATAATTAAAAAACAAGGAAGAAACTGGACAGAAAACGGTATATCCCTAGGAGATACGGAAAATTCAATTGCTAGATTCTTACGTGCCGGAACAACAGAGCTACCTGAATAAATACAGTATAGGAAAAATAAATGAGCGATAACATGAAAGATACAAACGGAGTAGTAGTGCAAGGCCATATCAAGATATATGACCCAGAAACTAACAAAGTTTACATTGATAAGCGCAATGCAATTCACTATGAAAACATGAGTATTGCACTTGCAGAAAGTCTAGCTAACGCCGGCGAAGGATTTATTAATAAATTAAGCCTTGGCAACGGTGGAACTAGTGTTGATCCTACTGGAGTAATTACATACTTAACACCAAACAGTACAGGAACAAATGCAGGATTATATAATGAAACATATTCAAAAGTTGTTGACGATAGAAGTGTTAACAACACAGATCCTGCTAGAAATAAATTAGAAACTAGACACGTTGCTGGTACAAACTATACTGATATTATTGTAACTTGTTTACTTGATTACGGCGAACCAAATGGCCAAGATGCTTTTGATACTGCGGCAGCAGCTGATAGTCCGTATGTATTTGATGAATTAGGTTTGCGCAGTTATAGCGCAACCGGCGAAGGAAGATTAATAACACATGTAATTTTCCATCCAGTACAAAAGAGTTTGAACAGATTAGTTCAAATTGATTATACTGTTCGCATACAGAGCTTGGCAGGGTAAGGGGAGTATATAGATGCCATATACAGTAAATTACACTGACACAATTAATAAAGGCTCAATTGTTGTTGAGGATAATACATTAAACGATGAAACTAGTTTAATGTTACCTGGTCGCAATACAACAGCGTACGGACAAGCAATTGCAGAAGACTTATTACATTTATTAGAAAATTTTGCAAGTGCTAATGCACCGGCAAGACCAGTAGAAGGACAGCTATGGTATGATACTACACAAAATGTTGATCAGCTAAAAGTCTATGACGGAACTAATTGGGTAGCAAGCGGCGGACTTAAAAAAGCCAGTGCAGAACCAGCAGTAGTAAATTCAAATGCAGGCGACTTGTGGGTAAACACAGAAAGTCAACAGCTATACTTGTTTACAGGTAGTACTTGGGTTTTAGTTGGTCCAGACTTTAGTGACGGATTATTAACAGGTGCGGCAGCACAATCTATTGTTGGCACTGACGATATTATTTACAGTGTACTATCAATTAAAGTAAAAGATAAGCCGGTTGCTATTGTTAGCAGTCAAGCATTTACTCCTAAGACATCCATCGCAGGATACAGACAAGGAATACAAGCAGGTATTAACCTTGCAGATGAAGCTATTGTAGGAACAGAAACATTAAAGTTCCGTGGAATTTCTGAAAAAGCAGAAAACTTAATTGTCGGCGGCAATATAATTCCTGCAAGTAATTTTTTAAGAGGCAATGCAGCGAGTAGTACAGATTTCCAATTAAGTGTTAAGAGTAACGATGGTATTAAAATTGGTACCGGCGGACAGGTTGCACTAGGAATTGATGGCGAAACAGGAATTATACAACATAACACTAGTGGTTCGAGTATTGATTTTAGATTGCGTAATGGTAATTTAACACCAACGGTGATGAGTATTAATAGTTCAGGCAATATTGGTATTAATACATCAGCTCCAGAAGAAGCACTTGATGTCAAAGGCAATGTTAAAATTGCTCCTAAAACAGGCGAAGCAGAAACTGGAATACTAACAGTTGCTACTCCACTTAACTCAACGTCAATAGGCACAGGTAGTATTATTACAACAGGTGGCATTGGTGTTGCTCTTAATGCATATATCGGCGGTGATGTTGATGTAGGAGGCATATTACAAACAGGTAATATTGCTCCAGATTCTCCTAGTACTAGAAATATTGGTACTGTTAACAACAAATATGACCAAATATATGCCACTACATTCTTTGGAAACATACAAGGTAACGTAAGTGGTACAGTTAGTGGAAGAGCAGGATCTGCAGACAGACTTGCTAGTGCTACAACTTTTGCATTAAGCGGTGATGTTAATCCTACTAGTTTTGACTTTGACGGTCAAACAGGCGGCAGCACAAAAACATTTGCAGTAAGTATTGCAAACAGTTTTATTAGCAACAAAGAAACAGTTTTTGCAGCAGAAAATGCTGACGAAATACTAATAAACAGAACAACTGGAGTTACGGGCGCATATAAAATATCTAAGCGTAACTTTTTAAAGGATATCCCGTTAGTACCAGCAGGAGCAATTATGCCATACGGCGGCGAAGAAGCACCAGCAGGCTGGTTATTATGTGACGGTACTGAAGTATTAAAGTCAGACTACAACCAGTTATGGTTAGCAATACAATACAATTTTAAAGATCCTTCATTGTTAACTAACAACGGTGTTAGTTCGTTTGCATTACCAGATTTTAGAGGAAGATTTGCATTAGGTCTTGATAATATGGGCGGTCCAAGCGCAAACAGAGTAACTGATATTGCTGCTGATGCAATTGGCGGCAACGCTGGTACAGAAACTAAAATAATTAATACTGACAACTTACCAGAACACGAGCATGATTTAGAAGGAGATTCGGGTACACAGTTTTATGGTATACGTGTTGGAGCAGGTGAGCCTGTTGATGACAATGCAATTGAACTTCCGGTAGCACCCGGACTAGGTGGAACACAAGGTATAGCATCAAGTGGAGGCATCAAAACTGAAGCAACAGTCGGAAATGCAATTGATGTTATGAACCCGTTCTTAGCAGTAAACTATATAATTTATACGGGGCAATAATAGATGAGCTATCAACTAAACAAAACAGACGGAACATTACTTACAGATTTAATTGACGGACAGATTGATACGAGTAGTACCAATCTTGTGTTAGTTGGTAGAAATTATAGCGGGTATGGTGAGTATTTTAACGAAAACTTTATAAAATTATTAGAAAATTTTAGTAATACTGCTGCACCTAGTAACCCGCTAAAAGGACAAATTTGGTGGGATAGTGCAGAACAGCGATTAAAAGTTTACGACGGAACAGTGTGGAAATCCAGCGGCGGTCCATTTGTGGATGATACTAGGCCGCAAATGGTTGCAGGTGACTTATGGATTGATAACGAAAATAACCAAATGCATGCCTATGACGGGACTGATTTAATATTAGTTGGCCCTCAGTATACAAAGAACCAGGGCACTAGTGGCTTCCAAATAAGTAGCATACTTGATACACAAAGTAGATCGCGTACAGTTGCTAACCTTTATGTAGGCGGCACATTATCAGCAGTAGTTAGTAACATTCAATTTACACCAATCTATGCACAAAGGGTTTTAGGACTTGTCACAGCAGATAATCCAGACGGAATAATTTATACAGGATTTAATTTAATAGATCCGGGTAATTTTAAATGGAGGGGAACAGCAGAA
>Ga0222717_10001055_pt1 | contig 23082 bp, 44 predicted proteins | sample C33_18DmetaG_FD_165053 | JGI IMG/M metagenome (GOLD analysis project Ga0222717, IMG submission 165053) | Estuarine water microbial communities from San Francisco Bay, California, United States - C33_18D | ecosystem: Environmental > Aquatic > Marine > Unclassified | place: USA: California... | reverse complement strand
GACTTGCCTCGATGGCTCTCATCGTAGACGGCACTGGTCCATGCGTACTCTTCCAGCCTGTCCACGTTGTGCGTCAGGGCTTCCCAGCCCACAACGACCATGCGTCGCCCCTCTCCGTTCATGTAGTCGTCGAGCGTCTGTGCCCCCTTCTTCAGGGAAGAGGACGGACGAAGCACATAGGGGCGAACATGCGTGTACCGCTCAATCTCTCGACCGTACTGCAAACGACTCGCAGCCCGCGTGATGATGATGACGTTCCCCGTCTGACACAGTGCCCACAGGATTCCGGTCAGCGTCTTCCCGGCCCCCGTTGGATGCCAGAAGTGGACCCCATCTTTTTGTCCGGCAAACGTCAGCGCACTCTTCTGGTACTCCGTGAGGAATCCGTCGAGGACAAACTCTCGGACTTCTCCGCCGAATGTCAGGATTCCTCGCCAGTCCACAGGGGCAGACAACGGGTTGTGGCCATTTGCCCATTCTGCGCTTGTTACGCCCATTCCCACTGAGGGAAGGGCGTTCAGCGTCAGGTCAATCGCGTGGTGAGGAACCAGGGCAGTTGCGCCATACACGCGAACGCCTGGAATCTCAACCAGAGCATCTTTCTGTTGAAATCCAGGGCGCTCGGTCAGTTGGAACAAAGCGTGGGCTGTGCGAGGGATCTTTCTCATGGCCCTCGTACTACTACACGTCGATCAGACTGTCAATCTGTCAGACAGGCATAAGAAGTCACGCCTTGCTGACCCAGCGAATCAACCCGTCGACCAGTGCATCGGAAAGCATACGCGCGCCGTTGGGCGTTGCGAGCCACTGATGATAGGTCCGGTCGAGAAAGTAGGGCTCGACGCACACACCGCTGATATTGCCGGGACCTGAATAGATCCCTTTGATGGTGCTGTAGGCTCGCGACCAGTCGTTGTCAGCGGAAGCTCCGCGCACCAGCGACCGCTGAACACCCGCAAGACCCGCATCCGAGATGGACTGCGCCAGGGCTTCCGCGAGACGCTTACCGTTCCCGCTTCGAGCATCGTTGATCATCACCGCGTAGTCGCCGCCGCCCGCGTTGATGTGACACGCAAGGTACGCTACCCATTCGTCGGGGTTATTCCGCGCAATCTCGTTGGCCCGGCTGTGTCGGTCACTGTACCAACCCGAATCGAGGACGTACACCGTGTGACCCAACGCTTCCAGAGCAGCCTTGGCAGGCAGGTAGTACGAGGGCGTCAGATTGGCCTCTCGTTCGGCTGTTTCCACCGTCCCGTCGCCGTCGAGGTCCACCCCGGCTCCGAGGTCATTCTGGTTTGGTTTTCCGTAGTGCTGTCGGTCGAAGATCACGATCATTCGCTACTCCTGCGTCCATTGTAGAACGGCTGCGGTGATGCCCAGACAGGCCCAATGCTCACGGATATTCCGACATGGCAAGAGTGAGAAGTAGCGTTCGGATGTTGAGAGCATCTACGAGAGTGACTGGAACAGGGGTGCCCATCCCCGCCTTCTCCCGGTCACTGATGATCTTGAGCACGTCCATCACGTCCGATTTTCCTTCACCCGGCTGCATCAGCAACAGGGGATTGACCGCGTTGGTGGCCATGGAGACCGCGAGAATGCCCGAGTACGTGACGTCAAGCTCTGCCGTGGCTTCGCCTGCGTCGTTCGTGCCCGTGTTCACGAGAAACGTGTCAATCATGGGGCCACCTTATATTGCAAGATGCGGATCGCTTTGATTGTGCATTTCAGCTTTTGCGCAGCCGCAAAAACCAACCGCATATTACTGGTATATACGGTAGTAGTGGTGTTTCTCGCCAATCCCCATGATCCGCACTGTAGGTAATTTCCCGAAAGGTCGAAAAAGTCGGTAGCCGGGTCGGCCTCGCCCACGTTGTCATAGACGTTGGCTGACATCCTATCGCCATCGGTCAAGACAAAGTCCATTCGACGAGTCGCCGGGGGCAATGACGGAAGAGGCGTGATGCTGGTGTTTGAACCGTTGGTGCGGATCGACCTTTGCTCCGTGCTGGTGCCTGTTCTCGCTTGGAAGAACAGGGCTCGCAGCTTGCCAGACGAGTAGCTTATCGTATTGTTTAGGCCCACTATAAATCCGCTGAGATCGTCGCCTTGGATGTCGTAGTCGTCGATCACGATCTGAACGCACATTGGGTCCGAGCATAACCATTCGTAATCGAGATCCGGGATCTCTTCAGAGAGAAGGAACGCCGCAGATACTACGCCGCTTGTGGCGTTGACTCCCTCAATCTTGAGCCCGGTGCCGTTGAGAAGCTCCATTGTCCCAGCGTTTCCGCCGCTCTTGAGATTGACGGTCAACGACCAACCGCCGCCGGTGTCGGTGAGGACGTAGTTCGCCCCGCTCCCGGCCGTATACGGTCCTTGACTTACTCCGTTCTCGAAGTCAAAGTCCTTGTATACTTGCCAGCTCCGGCCGCCGGAGCCGGTCCCGGCTACGCGCTCGGTGAACCCTACAGACGACGAGAGCCCGCCCGCCGTCGCAGAGACCCGGACCGCCACCGCGTCTCCGTCCGTCCCCCCGCTCGGAGCGGTCCAACTCGGGGAGGTCGTGGTCGAGTCCGTGACAGTGACTGCGGACCCGTCGCTGGCCAGCTCTACAGTCGTCGACAGGACGGCCCCGTCAGGATTGGAGATAGCCAGCGACCGCGCCCCGGCCGAGACTGTGTAAGCCTCTCCGTCTGCGCGACCGGTGACAGACAGACCGGGCTCCGAGCCGCCTCCAGAAGGAAGGGTGTACCGACTGATGCCGTAGAGTCTTCTCATCCTACCAACCTCCGCAACGTCGTTCGAGAATAAGGCACGAGCGGCAAGAGAAGCGCTTCGTGGACTGTCAACCACGCCATTCGGTCATGCTCGTCGTCGAGGAGCATAGCACGTCCATCGGTTGAAGAACCGATGAAGACCTGCACGAACCCGTGGGGCGTAGGGACTCTCATCAGGGGGCGCAAGCGCCCCAGCAACAGACCCGCTTCCTCGAAGGATTCACGTCGTGCTGCTTGTTCGAGCGTCTCATGGGGCTCGGCCCCACCACCCGGCAGACACCACTTTCCGGGTGCCCAAGGGTCAGTGGGGCCGCGTCGAAGGACGAGCACCTTGCCCCGTGGACACAGAGCGACCACGGCGGCAGATCGCTTCATCTGCGGCGTGAGATGGCCGCGAGCCCCAACTTCATGCCCAGCTTGTAGCCCTGGCTTTCAGACATGTCTCACCTCAGATGAACAGGAACTCAGCACCAAACGGGTTCGCCTTGTAGGCCCGACGCGAAGTCTTGCGCATCATGCCCGTCTTGGTGCCGTTGCGGAGCGGGTTGGACTTGCGCTCAATCAGACTGCCATCGGGAGCGACCCCGCTGAAGAAGGCGGCCAAGTCCAATGCCACTTCATTTGCCAGTTGCTTTAGAGTTTTGCCTCTCATCGTTCCAGTCGCGTGCGGGGCTTGGAAAGTCCAGAGACCCCGCTGCTGGTCGTAGTTGGAAAACACAATGTATTCATTCTGGGCCTCGAAAGGCTCGCCAAGGACTTTCATGTCGCCTGGAAATCTGATCAGGTTGAACTCGATGAAGTTGTCTCCTGTAGCGGAATTTACGAAGTAGTCAGCCGAGACTGAAACTCCCCGAGCCTGCCCATAGGTGTTCTTTTCTTTCAGCCCCAACGGCAGCGCGCGACCGGTCTTGCGCATCATGCCCGTCTTGGTGCCGTTGCGGCGGGGGTTGGCCGTGGACTTGCGCTTGGACTTGGACTTGCGCTTGGGCTTGGACTCGCCCTTCACGATTGCCCAGGCTTCCTTCAGGGACACACCTTGTTCAGCCCGCACGCGCATGGCTTGGGCGGAGGCGCTCTCGAACCCGCGCTTAGTGTCGCGCTTGTCCCGAGCGAACTCGCGACTCACGGTCTTGCCTGCGCGACTCGACGAACGGGAAGGCTTGAAGCCTGCCACATCAGCGGCGACGCTCGCGAGACCCTTGCGGAACTGGTGCGGAGCCTTGCCCACACCGGTCGGTCCTTCGAGCAGAGCGATGTCGGACTTGCTGCCCTGCTCACGAACCAGCGCGTGGATCTGCTGACGAATCTCCTTCTGGGAGCGCTTCGGATTGAGTCGGCGGCCCGCGATCAGCTTTCCGGCCAGACGTTGGCCGCGCTTGAAAGAGGCGCTTCCGCGCATTTTGGTGAGTTGCGTCCGGCGCTTGGGAGCGCCTGCGTTCCGACGTCGCTTCATCGCGTAGGCCATGTTTTCTCCGAGAACTGGTGCGGCTGAGATGCCCGCTGGCTGGCATGGTAGCGCATCAACTATGCGAAGACCAAGCCCCTCAACATGACCGAGTGCTATCGCTCCGTGAGAGCACTCGATTCTTCTGATGGAACTGGACTGGAGCCTCGTGAGGACGTAAAGTCGGCTCGTACCGAGGGCCGTCCTTAGTCAGCAGTCTTGGACGGACACACCCTCACCTTTCACTACCGACTGCAAGTGAGAAACTATCATGGCCCAGATTTCCTCCACGTTCCAGATCGTCTTCGACTTCGCCGCCAGCCAGCCGACCATCAACATTTCCCCCGGACGTTCTTTCAAGATCGTGTCGATTCAGGGAACCGGCCTCGACACCGCTCTCCTCACGGTGAGCAAGGTGTCCTCGGGCGGCGTCGTTACCGCTTGCGGTGCTGTCACCATGCGGAGCACGGGTGCCGGTGCTTCTCTCAGCGACCAGTACGCCCTTATGGACACCCCGATCTCAGACACCGTGCTCGCGGCGACCGATAGTGTCCGTCTGGTCGTGTCCGTCGCCAACGCAACGCGCTGTGTCCTGAACTGCATCGCTGCCGATGGTCAAACCCTGCCCGAATCCTGATCTGTAGGAGCCTCTCATGGCCGGTACTGCAAACATCTCTTCGTCTTTCGCGATCACCTACATTCCCGGCGACGCGATCCAAACGGTCATCACCAACCCCGGACGCACGTTCCGGGTGGTGGGCGTTCAGGTCAACAACCCTACCGGGGGAGGTCTCGCCTGTGAGGTCCTTGACGGGGCAGACAACCAGATCACCCTTGGTGGCGACTTCACGGCTCCTGCCAACACGTCCTCTTGGTCCGATCTCAACACGGCAAACGTGGAGATTGCAGCCAACGAGAACCTGAAGGTGACAGCCGCAGCAGGCATCACTTCGGTTGAGATTCTGTGCGTCGCGGCAAGTGGCGGTCAGTCACTCACCGCAACCTGATTGGAGTTTTCATGGCTGGTACTGCACAAATCTGTTCGACGTTCAGCTTCACGGTTGTGCCATCGGACAACGCCGCGACTGTCATCACCAATCCTGGACGTACCTTTCGGGTGATTGGAGTCTCGGGGAACAACCCTACAGGCAACCCGATCAACGTGACCGTGACTGATGGAACGAACAACGTCACCAATGGCGGGGTATTTGCGTGCCTTGCCAACCAGACGACGTGGGCCGACCTTGACGTCGCGCATGTGAACTTCACCGCGACTGAGAATCTCTCAGTTCAGGTGTCGAACGCTGCCATGACCGAAGTGCAGATTCTGTGCGTCGAGACTGGCGGCGGGGAACCGCTCACCGCGACCTGATGTAGAAATACGCTCCGAGGCCAGTGACGATGGCCAGTGCCCCTGCCCCAAGGATCAATCCCCAGGGCAGGGGTTTTCCTTGTGGGAAGCGAGCGTTCACCGAGTCAATCTCTGCCTGCGTGGGAGCCCAGCGGTCGTAGCCAAGTCCTTCGGCATTGGCTGCGTAGAAGTCCTTGCGCGGCGCACCGACGATGCAGTTGGAGGCTCCCGCTGGGCAAATTCCGATGTGCAGATGCCGGGTGTTCCTGTACCAGATCACTTGGTCAAGTTCGGAATACGAGTCCTTGTGAATCCAGAACCACGTCGCAAGCTCACGGCTTGTCATCGCGTTCGGAACGATGTCCACCGCCAACCCATTGGGATGCTGCGACGACGACGACCCACCGATCGACCGATTGTATTCCGGGCTTCGGTACGCTGATGTGATGGCGTACTGAAACGGCACCTTGCCCAAGAACTTGCGAACAAGCTCCAGGTTGACGATGGTGTTCGTGTCGGTCGGACTACCCTTGGCCGTCAGGGCTTCCAGCGTCGGCTTCCTCACCGGTCCCTCACTTCAGGAATCTCAGGTCCCAGCCAACCCAGTTCCCGTCTTCATCGACCGCGTGAGCGCCCCCATCGGTGAAGATGTCGATGCTCTCCTCCCAGATGGTCTCACCATCGTCGGACCACATATACGCATCGCCCTTTCCGGACAGACCGAATCGCTGACGGCCGAAGAAGCGGTGCCCATCGTCCGGGTCAATGGCGTTCGCATGAATGCGCTGCCACAGGTAGTAGTCTGCCAGATCGCGGACAGCCTTCTCCAACTGAGCCTTCGTAGGCTCCGAAGGATTCCTTCGATTCAACCTGCGGCGACGCATGACTACTCCGGACGATCCGACTGGACCTTTGGAGGCACCAGCAACTTGGCCGACTCACCTGCGATGAAGGCAACAGTCACCCACATCCAAGCGTCGTCACCGATCTTGTCGTAGTAGACGAGACCTGACGCGACAGACCAAGCGAGAAGACGCCGGTAGGAAATCTTCTTCACGGGGTCGAACAGCATGTCCACCATCTTGGTCATCACACACGTCCTTCAGCACTGAGGACAGCGCCAGGTACACCGAGGAAGAAGACAGTGGCCATGCCTGCGTACAGCAAAGCGGCCTTGTCAGGATCGATCTGGCGATCCTTGACCAGTTCGTAGGCACCCACACCCAAAGCGGTGACAGCGATACCCACAAAAGCGCCCATCAGTCCTGAAGTTGCGAGAGCCGTACCGAGAACGGTGGGGTCCACGAACTCACGGGCGTAAGGGTCGAACTCAGATTCTGAGGTTTGGCCGAAATGACGCATCAGGATTCCTTCTCGCCAAAGGCAGCACGGGCCACACCGCCAACCGCAGCAAGTCCGATGCTGATGCCCAGACCAATGCCTACGCGCCGCCCGTAGGGAAGGTCAGGCCGGAAGCTCTTGATGACGAACGGCCAGACCACGAGCGGCATGATGGTCAATGCGCCCACAATCGCAAGGCCGATTCCGCCAATGGCCAAGGCGCTTTTGGCCTTATCACTTGCGGACTGCTCGGGAAGGGGGGACAGCACGGGCACGTTCCGGGGGGCGGGCATGTACTGCGAGCCGTAGCTCGGTGCCGTGTAGAGCGGGATCGTCTCGAAGTCACCCTTCCGGGCAAAGCGGAAGTGCTTGGGCGGCCCGTAGTTCTTGTACGGGGTGTGTGCGTTACCGAAGTTTCGCATTGGCCTACCTGACGTTCATGTACGCGCCGCGCAGCGCAAACAAAGTGATGACCCCGAGGGGGAGAGCGAAGAGAACCAGCTTTTGGTACTGGCTGAGTCCGCTCAGGAATCCTTCCTTTTGCAAGGAGACCATTTGAATCTCAGCAGGCTCAGTCTCGATCCAATCCACCACTTCCTGACCTGCGGGAATGTTGTCCCGACGCAGGTACAAAGGAGCGATCTGAGCGCGAGAAGGCATACCGTAAGGCATCTACTACTTCTTCCGCATGGCCAAAGCGACAACCAAAACCAGAAGGGACACGCCCATCAGTCGAGCGAAGTTGTTGTCCTTTTCTCCTTCGGGAGGCATCGCCGAGACAGTCATCATGTCCCCGGCAGGAAGCATCATGGACATATCCGTCATGGACATATCCATGGGAGGTGCGCTGGAGCCCGTGGAAAAGTCTCCTCCAGGAGCGAGGTAGCTCTGAGAGAGGTAGTCGGGACGCATTGTGACACCGACACGAGAGGGACGACCGTACATACTATTCACTCCTTGGCGCATGTTGCGCTTTCAAGACTTCAACCAGCAGATCGCTGATGTCACTACATTCGGGACGTTGAGCACTGCTGGTTCCGTGTTGGACGCAGGTGGCCCATTGACAGGGAACACTCATGGGGTCTCCCCCAAGTTCTTTCAGGCACTGGACTGGCACTTCCGCCAGTTGAGCTTTCAGCTTCGCATCGAGGACGACAGGCTGTTGAGCCTTCTCCAAGATGTCCGCTTGGCCTTGTTGGAGGCTCTCGATCAACTCGCTCTGAGCCTCGACAGCCTTGGATGCACGCTCGCCGCGCAGGCCCCAGCCCGCTCCAAAGCCTGCACTCAAAGCTGCAATCAGTCCGACCACAAGCAGTGTTGTTCCACCTGCCATTTTGGTCATCCTTCCTTCCGACGCTGCCAGTCGTAGCTGACGGCATCGGCAGTGATGGGGCCGCCACCGGCCCAGGTCGCACAGGTCCGCAGACTCGCGCACTTGAAGTCGTGCATCCAACAGTACCCGAGCTTCCCTGCGGCGCTGACCGGACCCGGCATACACCGCTCCATGCGCGGAGAGATGTCGAAGGCCACACAGTTTGCGCAACGGGCAGACTTGGCTTCTCGGATGTCCTGCCAAGTGACCTTCTTGTTCCACCGCCCTGCGAGCTTCTTCCAGAACTTCAGGCTGGGCTTCTGTGGGTTCAACGGGCCGTAATCGTACTTGTCGATGGTCAGTTGGCGATTCCGCGTGTTCAACGCGAGGTCCTTTGTGGCACGAGGGCAACCGGGAACGGCACGCGGGCCTTGTCGGATGACATGTTGCATCACAAACTCCGAGTCACTGCTTCCCAGCAGGCACGTTGAGATTTCGGTCCATGCGACTGCACCCGCACCACGACAGCACGGTGGGGACCGATTTGTTCGTGAGTGATGGATGTGTGACGGACACGGGGACTCCACTGCCAAAGGCGATGTCCTGCTGGTGGACAGAAGGCTACCAGCCCACGGCCATTTCCGCGAGAGACATCGGTATAGAACGAGTGCCATGTGGGCCACTCCAAGTGCCATCTCGGACTGTAGAAGTGTCCGAACTTCCCTGTTTCCACATGCTTCATGGACAGGCCGGTGTTTCGGACCGAATGTGCGTCTTTTTGTAGCTGTGCGTACATTTCTTGCGCACGCTTGGGGTCAAACCAGTGGCCTTCACAGGAAGGCCAAGTTGGGACGTTCATTCCGTGCAGCTTTCCCACCAGTCCTGACACCCCCTTGTCAAGCGTCTCGAACTCTACCGTGTGCGACGGGGGCGCGACCATTTGACGCGGAGTGTGGAAAAACCACGACCGACCGGCACGGGCAGGAGTCCACCACTCCTTCCACGCGAACTCTTCAGGGAAGACAGTGCGAGGGTCCATCAGATCAACTTCATGGCGGCGTTGTGCTTGGGCCGCAAGTAGTTGATGTCCTTCTGGCGACCTTGCGCCTTCAGCGCCTTGAACACTTCGGGCATCTGCCGGATGATGCCCTCTTGCATCTTGTATGGGAGTAGACGCGCCTGCTTCCGGTCTGCGGACGGATACCACGCAGTTTTTCCGCCCACGAGCAGACTGTGGACCCGAGCATCTCCCCAGTTGCGCTGAGATGCTCCTGGGCGGTGGCCTCCGCTCTGCCATGCGGCCAGTCCCTTGTCGTAGGACTGCTCCAGCAGGTCTGCGATCTCGTCCACATCGCCTTTGGCCTTGTAGTAGCGCAAGGCTGCACGAGCCGTGGCCTTGAGGTCAGGCTGAGCGCCCTTGTAGCGAATCTGGATGCCACGCTTCTCGGCAACTTGGCTGTAGGCGGACCGCTTGACCAGACCCTTTTTCCGCGCAAGCCGGTCGGTCTTCAACTCGGCATACCGCTTGTCTCCCTTGCCCTTGCGATCTCGCTGCTCGGTCAACTCCGCGATGCGCTGCTCACGTTCCTTGACGCTCAGACCGGCAAGGTACTTCTCGGGGATGTGGCGGCCCTTCAGGTCAACCGAGCCGGGGTTCTCGCGCAGGTAGCGAGTCTTGTGTGACGGGCAGCAGAAGCGGACCTCTTCCCCTTCAGGACTGAGTACGAGATAGCCATCGGAAGGGTTCTTCCGAGGGACGTACTTGCCGGAGATGGGGCAGCGGTCAGACATCAATCATCCCCAAAACGACGCGATTGGCGGGCTTGTTCTGAGGGAACTTGGCTTCGGTGAGCACCCAGTCGCCCAATTCGTCTGAAAAGGGAAAACCAGCCGTGACTCCATCATCAGGCTTGACCAGTGCTGCGATCAATCCGCGTTGGTGCGGCAAAAAGTACAAGCGATTGCCCCGCACAATCCCTTTCAAGTAAGGGGTGAAGCTCCCCGCCCCGAAGCACCAACCGTGCTTCTTCCCAAGTGCTCGAAGGTCGTAGTCGTCCGCAACATGACGTCCGACTTGATTGCCGATTTGCTGCTCGACTACCCACATGGGCAACGGCCTTGACCGAAAATCAAATCGAGGCTTCAGCCCTTCCATGTACTTGCGGAACTTCCGCTCCAAGCCTTTTCGGGACGGTGTGCGCTGCGACAGCCATGCAGCAGCCGCTTCGGGGTTTTGGTTCCACAGACTGAAGAACTGACCGAACCCCAACTTGTTGACCAACAAGAGCCATCCGTTCAACTCCGGCGTAGGCCATGGTGAGTCGAAAAGGGAAAAGTCCATCCACGATTCGGGCTTTTCGACGAACTGAGTGTCCAGATTCCCTCCCCGAACTGTCCACTCGTGGGCACAGTCTTCGGGAGGAGCGACACAGACGTAGGCTGTTGGAACATGTCCATATTCCGTGTTGCGGTCACCGGATAAAGCTGTCCAACCTTGATCGTACAACTCGTCACCGCGTGTGCGCTCATAGACAGGCTCCTGCCCACTCGGCTCCGGCCACCCGCCTTCTGGTTCTTCCTCCACGTATTCCAGTGGGTTCAGGCGAAGACGCTTGAGCCGCTGACGAGGAATGCGACACCGAGCCATCAGGCCATCTCCGTTTCTTTTTCAGCGCGTGTAGCGATGACGTAGCCGACTGGAAGTGCGACGACAGTGCTCAGGACGGCCGCTGTTCCGGCTGCTTTGGCCTTTGCAGTACGAGCGCTGCTTCCTTGGGCCTCGAAGCGGTTGCGTGCTTCTCGGAAAATCACAAAGCCGGCAGCCGCACGGACTCCGTAGATCAAGATCGCAGTCTTCCAGGTCAGCCACTCGGGCAACATGGACTTCACTGACTCGATGGGACCGTTGTAGGCGGGTGCTCCGAAGTTACGCATCACTTCCTCCGATTGGGTGTCACGACAACCCGGAGTTCTGTTTCGTTCAACTCGCCCAGATCGACGTAGGCGCGGACGTACTTGGTGCCCTTGCGGTCGACGATGACTTCATCGGGCAGGTAGCCCAGATGATCGACCACGTAGTCCACCATCGCGCCGTAAGCGTCGTGCTTCCTGCGGTGCGCTTGCGCCCATGGACCACGAGACGGAACGGGCTCGTAGCGAGTCCGTCCGTTGTGGGTCTTCTCGATCTGGACGATGTACTGACTGGGATTCAATCGCCGTGGGGGAAGACCAAGACGTTCCCGATACTCGGCAAGAAAGTCGAACCACAAATGAGGCTTTCGTGCCTCCAACGCGAGAATCATCTCAGCGCGGAGTTCGTTCCTCTCCTGCTTCTTCCTGTATGACCTCATCGCCGAAGCCCATGGAATTCTTTCTTCCACAAGGTCATTCACAGGCCGGAGAATCTCTCTCTGATACACGCTGTCCGCGAGCTTTCGGGCAGTTCGAGTGCTTGCCAACTCTCGCTTCATCCCTGCGCGCAAAATGTCTCTATGATTGATCAGGTTCTCCAGACTCCCCAATGCAGCAACGCGACGAAAAGCGGCTTCGGCTTTGGCCATTTCGCGTTCTTTGCGGATGTCCGAGGTGATGCCGATTCTGGCGGTATTGCGGCGCATGCTTGCCTCCTGCTTTGCTCTTCTCGATCTGGATGATGTACTTCGCAGCAACACTCGCATCAACGCATGGCGTCGAGGTCGTAGATGATGTAGGCCAGATTGCCTCCAAATCCTTCGGGGATTCCGGTGAAGCGGAAAGCGTACTCGGGACCTACACCTGCGGGCACACCAAACTTGACTGGCCGTCTGTTGCCAATCTGGATTCGGACTCCGGGCGAGTAGTCTTGTAGGGCTTCCAGCGTCCGTTTGATCTCACGCTGCACTTCTTGAAGTGACGAGAAATAGTTTCCGACCAAAATGCTTTCGGCTCCCAGTTCTTCGGGAAGGAAACCCACGCCGTAATCAGGCTTGTAGTAGGTAATGAGGAACATCAGATGATCACTCCGCCCAAGACACGGGCCTTGCCACCGCCGTTCGGCGGATGGTCAGTGTAGTTGTCGCCGCCCAAGTGGATGATCAACGACCGTCCTTTGAGAAGCTCGTAGGGGAATCGAGGCGCGAGGACCGCCTGGAAGCATGAACCGCGACGGTCGAACGTCAGGTAGGGCAAGTCGCCCAGATGTCCATCCCGGTAGGGTCCGAGGTGCGTATCGGTCTCCAGCGGGTCGTAGTGTGAGCCTGCGGCACCGCCATACACAATCTCTCCATCTGGCTTTTGGGTCGGTGCGACATTGGGGTTCTCGTGGACATGGAACCCGTGTGGGCCTGCCCCCAAGCGACTGCCCGTGATGGCTGCTTGGAAGACAGTTCCACCCGCCCCGAACGGCCGGGCTTCAATGGCCCCCACCAAGTCGAAGGTCCGCAAATCGTAGATGGGCACAATCATTGAGCGTAGCCGGCCTGAGCGAGCAGGCGGTCCAGAGGGACCGGTTTGGTCTTCTCCACTCCACCGACCGCCACGTATTTGTCGAACATCTCGTAGGCAGCCTGTTCGAGTGCCCGATTGGATGGTCCGATCTTTCGACCGCGAGCGATCTTCCGCCCTTGCTTCTCCATCGCTGATGCTGTCATGGCGTACTTGGCGGAGAAGATACGGTCTCCGATGGGGAGAAGCTCTTCGGTCTTCAACCGCTTCCACAATCGCTGAGCGTAAGGGCTTTGGTCCTGAGACGGCAGCAAAGCGTCACACCCCTTCACGTACAGTTCGAGTCCACGCGCTGTCAGATCGTAGAGGAGAGGGCCATAGCCTTTCCGGGCCACCGCGTAGTCCACAGAGCACTTGTCAGCTTCATTGCCCGAATTCACGGAGACAGCCCCCAGCATCGCAGGCTCCAGACTTCGCCCCATGTAAGCGAGTTGGTCCGCTATACGCAGGTCGTACACGACGCAGTAGAACAGTCCCGCTCGCTCGTCGATGATGTAGTTCACCGCAGTCGAGCTTCGAGGCTTCTGAAGTGGATTACGGCGGTGCATTCGTGGCATGGGTATCTCCGATCGGAGCTTAGGACGTGCTGTGCTCTCTTTCCAGTGTTCAGCCATTTTGGTGTGCCCTCACCCACAGCCAGTTCTTCAGCTTGCGGGGAGTGGGACTGTAGCCCCACATGATCAACGCCAAATGACGACGTGACGGGACTTCCCCTTTTCTTCGGGAAAGCCACATCTTCTCGCGTCCTTTCTTGGCTGCCTGAACGCTGCGGTTGATGAAGAGCCTGCGCACTTCGGCCCAGTGCTTGTTGCTGTGGGGATCGCGGCCCAGCATGGCAGGCTCCCCAGACGCGACTTTGTACGCTGTCAGGAATCCCCTTCCGCTCCGAGCAATCTCGCTCACGCCTCTCTGCTTTGCGTAGCTTTCCATCGCCTCACACAGGTACAAGGGGAGCCACGGGGGGTCATGGTCGAACATCGTACCTCCGAGCAGTAGGTAATCAGTCTTGACAGATTGACAACCGTGGAGTAGCAAGCGTCTCACACACACCAAACCACATGACGAAGAGAGATGCTGTGCTCCGAGAGCAAGATGTAGCTGCTGCTGTTCCACACTCTGGATTTATCCATGATTATGTTGTCCATGCCCTCAAACAGACCACGAGTCCATTGGCCTATCACTTGGGGACGGGTCTGAGCATTCTCGCTACGACCTGTCCCCTTGACTACGGGATGAACTACGCGGGGACGCTTCGAGCCAATATGTACGTGCTTTTGGTCGGTCGTAGTGGTGAAGACCAGAAATCGACCGCCATGGGTATCGGAAGAGACCTTCTGTTTGAAGCTGCCGCGCCGTTGGTGGGAGATTTCCCCGGATCGCCTGAAGGGCTGATCGACTCCTTGGCGCGCTGCCCAAGCCAGTTGGTTCCCATCAGCGAGATGGGTCGCTTCCTGGCTTCTGCCCAGCGCGGGTACTTTGAGCCCATCAAAGCGTTGATGGCAGACCTGTGGGATGCCCACTCCATCCAGCGCACTCGGGCCAACAACCGTGTGACCCGTGTGGACAACCCGAGGCTTTCCGTCGTGGCTGCCTGCTCCATCCCCTACCTGGAGAAGTACACGCTCGCAGAAGACTGGACAGGTGGCTTCATGGGGCGCTGGTGCGTCATGTTCGGCAGAAGAGAGCGGACCAATCCTGACCCGGCGGGCGATCGGTCAGACTTCAACCGCCTTGCCGAGGAGCTTCGGCGTCGTGCAACCATCAGCAACGCAGGTTGGTGTGCTGGGCTCACGCCTGCGGCCAAGAAAATATGGCATGACTGGTTCATCGAAGTCAGCAACCGGAAGCTCCCCAGTCAGATCACGGGTGTCCGCTCTCGTGCCCCAACTATGGCCCGCAAGGCTGCGCTGCTGTACGCGTGGGACTGGGGCAAGCCCGCATCGGGTGAGCCTTGGCAAATGGATGTTGAAGAGTTGCACTATGGCATTCAATTCGCTGAGCTTCACATCCAGTCTGTCAGCGCGCTGAGTAGTCGGATCGCAGAGCACCCAGATGCGCGTCTTCGCCGAAGTGTACTGGAGGCCATCGAAGTGAATGGCAATCGTGCTGGGATGGGAGCCATCCTTCGTGTCCTTCGGATGCGCAGAAAACCTGTCGCAGAAGCACTGGACGGACTGGTCGAAGAACAGACTGTCCGGCGCGTCTCTACCGATGGCGAGTACGTCTACGTCTTGCGAGAAGCCTTCTGATTACTCTTTCAGGCATGGCAGTTGAAGACCCCGGTTCCTCTGGAATCCAGGGGTCTTCTGGTTTGGGGCCTTCAGGATGAGCCCACTGTTTGATGCGCTCCACGGCAGGAACATGGACTTGTACGAAGTCTCCGTAGGAGCCAGGAATCTCCACCCAGAGCTTTCCGTGCTTGGGCTCCCCATCAACATGACTCCACTGAAGACCTGCCAGGTCAGTTCGAGTGATGTCTGATGTCTCTGTCAAGTACAGAAGGTCGTCTGCGATGGGGTCCGGGATGACGTACTGGTACTGTTTCGAGGTCACGCTCGGTGAAGGCGTCTCGATTTCCACTTCCTTGGACGCACCGAACTCGACCAGCGCCCGCCACGCCGCTGTGTAGTTGGCAGGGTAGCGGCTGAAGGGGTCTTCCAACAAAAGCGCATCGAGGTGCTCTCGGTCAACGATTTCCAACGCGCCCATCATCCGTCGAACGCGGCTTGCGTAGTTGGAAGCAGTTGCAGGGCTCACACCCCGGTGGTCTTCAAGCCATTCCATGAACGCTGCGAAGTCTGACTTTCTCTTTCTGCCCATTTCATGCTTTCCATGGTTCTGTAGTAGGGGTGTTCTGATCTGTATACCGATCTACTTGCAATACAGATATCATACCATGAAAATAAGTAAAGGAAGTACACTCTCTCAGGTCTCTCTCTACTCATTTTCATGGTATGATATCTGTATTGCAACTGAAACGGATAGAGGGTTGAACCCCCTCTACTATGGAATCACGATACCATGATACGGGAAGCTGGGCAACCACTGCGCCGGGAATCAGGGAATGGCCCTACAATATCATTGAACCAAAGGACCCTCTGAGGCGTTGACAGATTCTGTCCTGTCAGATAGACAGTCCTCCTACAGATTCTCGGAGAGAACAATGCCGACAATGGAAAACAGCCGCTGGATTCGGTCAAGTAAGGTTGCTGAGCGTCCTGATGACCGGGGGCGTGTGCTGAAGAAAGAAGGGGGCTGGATCTACGTCCTTGGGCGTCGGATGAAGGCGCTTGAAGGCGCTGAAGACTTGGAGCAGGCCATCGAGCACGCCGATCAGTTTCGGCCCCCTGGTCAGTGGGGGTACGTCCCCACTGAGTACAAGTGGATTCGGGAATCGTGGGAAGTGCGGTACGAAGGAGAGGGCTGGACGGTGTGGCGGGTGAAGCCCGACGAGGAAGAGATGACGCAGGCCAGTGTGGCTGTGCATCCATCTGCCGACCGTGCGCGTCGTTGGGTCGAACTTCGTTTGGAGCGCACTGAAGGGAACCTGCGGGGTCCTGCTCCACGGGCTGGCAAGGCGTCCACAGCCAAGCTCCCAGACATTCGTGTGACTCCCAAGGAACGGGAACAGGCATTTGAGTTGCTGAAGCAGCTTGACCTGTCCTACGCAGATTTCGTTCGGGCAGCCCTGACGTTCGCGGAAGACCACCTGGACGGAGGGGATTGGGAAGTCTCCAAGTCAGAATCGGGCTCCAAGGTCTTCATTCCTCGTGTGGTCGAGGAGTCGAACACGGTCGACCTCGAAGAATTGGAAGACTGAAGCTGGAGGTGGGGAATGAGAAATAAAGTCGAAGATGAATTCAGGCGCAGGGAAATCCAAGAAGCGCACAACATAGAAGCCTGCATCAATGGAAGGCGGAAAGCGGGGCACGTTTTTCGAGAGGACGCGGGAATCGTTCGCTGTGTGGGCTGCGGCATAGCCTCTGGAGTGGATTGGAAGGGTCACTACATGTACGAAGCAGCCGTTAGCAAGTTCGTGCAACATCACGGCGAGTGCGCGAGTCCCTGGGACCTCAAAAAATGTCTTGCCGAGATAGAGGCAAAGTACGCGCCCAAGGCGGCGCAGGGTGCAGAGGTCACGTTGGAGTCCGTCAACGCGAAGCTCGATGCAATCGACGCGAAGCTCAATCACATCATTCGGCACTGGGGGATCTACCGATGAACGACCAGAAACGACAAAAGATGATCGACGGGTTTAAGCGACAGGCGCACAATCGAGAATCTCATGTAGTGTGGCGCGTGAATGGTCACGCCTTTTTCATAGACGGGAGCAGTGATGCGGTTTGTGTCGGTTGCGACGTGAGAGTTTCAGGGTGGTCGCCCTCTTCCGCCCATCCAAGGGAGGTAGCCGAGAAGGCTTCTCGCGCCCTGCCCCCCTGCACGGAGCCTTGGGATCTTCAAAAGCGCCTACGGGAGATTGACAAGAAGTACGCTCGCACGGGTCAGTCAGGCGAAGAGGGCGGCAAAGTCACGCTGGAATCAGTCAACGCGAAGCTCGACCGCATCATCCAGCATCTCAGGATTTAGTGATGCCCATCTACGAGCAACGCTGCAAACGGTGCCAGCACCAGTTCGAGGTGATCGTTTCACATTCCGAGCGCAACAAGGTTCAGCCCTGTCGCAAGTGCGGGGCAGATCAAACCATTCGCATCATCAGTAAGTCGAGCTTTTCCTTGAAGGGAGAAGGCTGGGCAAAGGATGGGTACGGCAAGAAGAACGTGTGACGACGTAGCTCAGTTGGTAGAGCAGGTGGCTGTTAACCACCGGGTCGTGGGTTCGAGTCCCTCCGTCGTCGCCATTGGGGCGTGGTGTAATTGGCAACACATCGGTTTTTGGCACCGACGTTCAAGGTTCGAGTCCTTGCGCCCCAACCACTCTGGCCTCTCAGTCCTACTTTTGGGCTGGGAGGCTTTTCTGTCTTGACGCATTGACAGAGCACTGGTTAGGGGGGTCTGAGACCCGAACTTCGAGGAGGTTTCAGATGGGAAATCCCAGCACTACGGAACGGGACAGTGTCCGGATGAGCTACGGAAAAGTCTTGGCGATCGACAGCTACTGTGGATGCTGTGCCGATTGGCATGAAGTCAAGAGTTCGTTCGATTGGTCGACTTGTGGACTGAAGACCTTCAGACGGTACACTGTCGCGGTCTCGAAAGGGCCTCCCCGAAGAGGGTCCTTGTATCGGCACTACAAAGGTGGCTTGTATGTAGTTCTCGGCTATTCCGGCGGGACGCGAAACCCAGAAGTGGGAGGCCCTGTCTGTCGACCGCGCAGAATCAATCCTCAACCAATGGTGGTTTACCTGTCCGTCTCCACGGGAGCCTCATGGGTACGCGATCTGGGCGAGTGGCATGAAGAGGTCGAGGTTGGTGGCATGAAGATGCCACGCTTCCAGCGCTTCAATGGGGGTGGAGAATGAGCGCAACCTTCACACAAAAAAAGGTCTTCAGCACTCGCCAAGGCGGCAGTATCACTCTCTATCAAGGCGATAGCTTGGCGGTGGTGGCCAAGCTCGAACGCAACTCGGTAGAAGTGGCCGTGACCTCGCCCCCATACAACCTGTGCAAGCGATACACGCAATACAATAGCACCAAGACATCAGCAGCCATGTCTGCGAAGTTCAAGGACTGGTATTCTGACGAAATGCCCGAATGGCAGTACCAGGGATTTCAGCAGTCGGTGATCCATGAGATGATGAGAGTGTGCAGAAGCAGCGTGTTTTACAACCACAAGATTCGGTTCGCTTGGCACAACCGAAATCTATACCGCAACCTGAACAACATCCACCACCCTATGCAGTGGCTCAACCGTTTCCCGATTTGGTGCGAGATCATATGGGATAGGTGCGGCATAGGTAATCCGACACGGCGGTATCATACGCAAGACGAGCGAGTCTACCAGATAGGAAAGCCTCGCAAATGGAACAACGAAATGGGGCTGACCAACATCTGGCGCATACCGCCAAGCAGGAACCGGGGGCACGTCTGCACCTTCCCGGAAAAGTTGGTTGAGAACTGCATTCTGCCCACGACAGATGTTGGCGATGTCATCCTCGACCCCTTCATGGGAGTGGGTACTGCCGGGGTAGTAGCAGCAAAACAGGGCCGCTCGTTTGTGGGTATTGAAAGAAACCCAGAGTATTTCGATCTCGCCGTGAAAAACATTCAAGCGGCCATCCAAGGAGGTGAGGGATGAATAAAGAGTTCGACTTTGAGATCGACTATTACAAGCCGAGTGGCAAGTGGTACACGAATGAACGGTTCAAGATGAAAGTTGCGTCGTGTGGGCCTAAGCATCGCGAGATTCCCTACGACCCCGTAGACGTGTTCGACGCATCCTTTGGCCCGGGCCGGCAGAATCTGCCCGGTCTGAGTGGGAAGACGTGGGAGGGCTACGCAGTCCTGTCGCACATTGAAACATTCCGCTCAGAAGAAGGCGCTGAAGTAACTGAGCGGTGCCTGAGCTACTTGATGGATTGGAGTAAGAAAGTGGAAGAGGGAGGTGGAAAATGAGTAGTATTTACGAATGGGCCGACCGTGCTCTTGCCCTGCCGGGTGCCCCCGACATCTGGCTGCGTGCCGCTGATGGAAAGGGTTTGATCACGGTGGACGGAGACGAGGGCCTGTATGGCATCGCGTCGGATGGGACGTGGTGGGGGCCAACAGGGCGGGCAGACCGACCGTGGGTACTCGCTGTTGATCACCCCGCTACTGCTGGTTGTCTGCTCGCGTTGCTGGGCGCGCAGGTCTTCTCTGTGTGGATGGCGAGCAACTGGCGAGAGGGCGATGACAAGCGCATTGGACGCGCTTGCATCCGTGTTGCCGCTTCCATCGGTCGGTGGCCTGGGGGGGCGGAGTGCGGCGGGTGGATCTCGTGGATGGGCGGAGAGTGCCCCATGGAGGGCAGCGTGGTGGTCGAGGCCATTCTTCGGGACGGCACCCGCTGCCCCGCTGAGCCTGCCCGCGTCTTCGAGTGGGGTGCCGAGGGGAATGGCGGCGATATAGTCCGCTACCGCATCGTTTCCCCTGCCATCGGTCGGTGGCCGGGAGGTGCATCGTGAGTAACGCCGAGCGGGAACTGGATGCTGTGATGGCGATTATAGACGGGGTGCGTGCTTACGCAGACCCAGAACCTGAAGTGCGCGCAATCCGAGTCATCGCCCACCTTCGGAACGTCGCACTATTGGAGCGCAAACGCGCAGAAAAGGCTGCCGCCATCGGTCGGTGGCCGGGCGGTGCATCGTGACCGCGATTCAGACACCCGCCCCCGACGCACCCGGCGAAGAGTGGGGCGCGCTTGCTGAGCGCATTCCGGGCTTTCAGTGGATGCCGGGGATGCACGACACGGAGGGCGACCGCTGGGGAGGGGTCACGCTGCACGACGGCGCGCGCGAGGTTCTCCGGGCTGTTACCGCGCCGCAGCAGTACGCATACGAGTGGCGCGACCGCCTGCCCGACCCCGACGACCACGCGACCGCTGGGTGTCTGCTGGCGCTGCACTCGGACTCCCCCGGCTGGCATTGGGTCGAGGTTGACCGCGAGCAGTACGGGTATCGGCTGTGTAGTTGGCTGGGGCGGGCACACGAGGTCAAGCGCGGTCCACTCGCCCGCAACCCGGGACGCGCATGTATCGCAGCCGCAGCTGCCCTCGGTCGCTGGCCGGGAGGTGACTCAGACCCGTATTGCCCAGACTGTGGGGGGAGCATCTCCGAGCACCAGCACCACGGCCATCACGGGCCTGAGTGGCGTTGCCCTGACGGGGGTGGGGAATGACCTCTCTCGAAACACCCGAAGTGTTTGTTCGCATCGACCCAGCCATCGCCTACGGAGCGTGTCCCGAGTGCGGCGCGGAAGAGGGTCAACAGTGCTCCACCGAACGGGGGGCAGAACTGGCCGGGTGGGTTCATGCCTTGCGTCAGCATGGCGGAGTAGGGAGCTACCCATCTTCAAGTAAAGTCGAGGACAGCCCTTGACACGTCATTTTAATCAGTTGTGGGGGGGTCGCTTCGACCTCTTCAACTTGCTTCGATACACAGGACACGCTCACACACAAGGAGAGCAGCATGGAAGACGAAATGGAAGGCATGGAAGACGAAATGGAAGGCATGGAAGAGATGATGGCAGAAATGATGGAGACAATCCTGACCAAAGCCAGGACAGGTGAAACCGCCGATCAAACGGAACTGTTGGTAGCTCTGCTCCATCAGGAGGGGAACCCGGCCAAGCTCGCCTATGTAGCGATGGACAATGGCGACGGAGAGGGCCAAGAGGAAATCCGGGAGCTTTGCGAGGAAGCACAGGAGAGCCTCCTCGTGGGAGAACGGCTCAGCGTGGAGTCATTCCAACTCGTCGAACTCCTGATGGCCTTTCGAGTTGTGGGTCCAGGGCAGGACGGCATCGCAAGCGGAGTCGAAGAGTGAATAAAGAGATGGAGCGCCTTCGGCGGATCTTGGATGACTCTCACCTGAGCATCCAAGAAAAAGACGACATCGTGAGCGCGGTCGAGAGAGAGAACCAAGCGTTTCCCGGTCCAATCCAGAACATCGCGTGGGCGGTGTTGATGGAGTGCGGACACATGGGTCTGGCTCACAAGGTCACCAATCGAGAGATCCAATGAACCGCCGCTACATCGTGTGGGACTTCGAGACGACTGGCATTCCTTCCCGTTCACCCGGCCTCGTGCGCCCTGTCGAGGTGGGAATCACCATCTTCGATGGCCAGTTCGAGGCTCACGAAAGCCACTCCTTGCGGATGCGGCCCGACGTGTGGGTTCGAGGCTGGCAACACGCTGAGAGGGTTCACGGCATCACCCGCGCCAGCTTGGAGCGTCCCGATGTTCCAGGGATGGCTCAGGCGTTCGAGGCGTTCTCTCGCACGCTCAGGGAAAGCATGGAGACAGGGATGCTGTCTCAGGCAGACGAGTTCTTCTCGCTCGCGTGGAACGCGGCGTTCGACTCCGAGGTCCTTCGGCTGTGGATACGAGCCGCTCGGGGCGAAGACGACTCAGACCTCGCGCGCTGGCCCGATGCTCCCATCGGCCCCTTTATCGCGCCTGCGGGATGCCTTCAGGCGATGTACCGCGAGTGGACCAAGACCCAAACTGGATTCACCACGCCTCGCTACGGGTCTCTCAGGAGCGCGTGCGAAAGTCTCGGGCTCGCGTGGGACGAGAAATCGGCCCATGGAGCGGTTTACGACGCTCACGCGGCCGGGCGGGTCGCACATGCGATTCTTTCGCGTGCCGCATGACGTGCGCCTCACGAGCGCGCGCTCTTCACGCGCACGTACTCGCGCACGCAACGCGCATGTGACGCGCACGATACTGTTCTATAAGCCCCCTTATAGGGGGCTTAGGGAGGCCAAAAAGCCCCAAAATCGGTGAGATGATACTTGGTGTTTCGAGGCCAGAGTTTCGTCTGGTTCTTTCGATGGTCGGTTCCGGTTTTCCGGTTCCGGCCTTCTTCGTTTCAAGTGACCTGAACGCAGAAGGAGCGCGCATGGGACGCACACACACGACCAAGGATGGCTTCAAGTTGGAAGTCTACGCCAGTTTGTACGTGGATTGGGGACTGACGATCTCCCTGAAGGGGGAAGAGTTGTTCACGGGACCCTGCTGCCTCTCGAATGACAGCTACGGCCGAAAGCCAGACCCGAAGAAGTTCGAGGACTGGGACGAAGCAGAAGTCGCGTCGATGGATGGCGACCACGAGGCTTTCGTCTCGTGGACGGATGCGGACTGGAAGGAGTGCCTCGAACGTGAGGCCGACGAGTTGATCGAGGCATTCCTCGGTCACGACATTTGGAACACCATCGCCCAGAAGGAGGGTTGAGACATGAACATCGAAAAGTACAAAGAGCTTCGCGCCAAGGGGGTCAAGCCCAAGAGCGCACTCCGACAGGCTCGTCAGGCCGTAGCGGCGCGGGTCTCTCGTGGCATTGACTACGGCGACTGGAGCATCGAGTCTACGGACTTCGACGGCAACAGTGGCCCCTACGGGGGCTACCGGTGCCGCACCAGCGACGGCCTCCCACCGTGGCTGGACCGCGCCGCTCGTGAGGCCGGGTGGGACCCGGCTCACCTGTCCGTTCGCATCACGGCGGACATTGACGACTGGCACGAGTTCATCGACGACCAGATTCGGAACATGGGGTTCGATCTGGTCAAGGCCAAGGGGGTCTACGACGCTCACACGCGGGGCGACGGCAGGTTCGTCGATCCCTACGACGCGAACCGACCAGAGCCCCATTCGGTTCTGGTGGACCTGTCGGGTCCGCGCGACCGGCCCGACCGGTACTGGCTGACCTACGAC
>Ga0222717_10001051_pt1 | contig 23121 bp, 30 predicted proteins | sample C33_18DmetaG_FD_165053 | JGI IMG/M metagenome (GOLD analysis project Ga0222717, IMG submission 165053) | Estuarine water microbial communities from San Francisco Bay, California, United States - C33_18D | ecosystem: Environmental > Aquatic > Marine > Unclassified | place: USA: California... | reverse complement strand
TTCAGAAGCGTTTTATAGCGTACAAGGCGAAGGCAAGTTTGTAGGAGTACCTAGTGTATTCTTACGTACATTCGGTTGTAACTTTCGTTGCATGAACTTTGGTGTTGACGAAAAACGTAACAGAACAGAATTACATGCTGATGGCATTAGATACAATGCAGAAGTAAAAGATCTTATTGATGCAAAGGTACACGAAACAACTGAAAAGTTTGAAGACTTACCTATTATACATACAGGCTGTGATACTTATGCCAGTATCTATCCTGAGTTTAAACACTTTAATAAACAAGCAGAAGTTGATGACGTAGTTGAACATTTGCTTTCACTCACTCCTAACGGAAAGTGGGTACAGGAGAATGGACAAGATGTTCATTTAATATTAACAGGCGGAGAGCCGCTACTTGCTTGGCAACGGTTGTATGTCGAGCTGTTCGAACACCCACGTATGCAGGATTTAAAAAATGTTACATTTGAAACAAACACTACGCAATCTTTACACAAAGATTTCTTTGATTATCTTGAATCTCAAGATAGATTTGAAGTCACTTGGAGTTGTTCCCCAAAACTTAGTGTCTCAGGAGAACCTTGGGAGACTGCTATTAAGCCTGACATTGCTAGTCAGTATAACAGTGTTAATGGTAGTGAACTTTATCTCAAGTTTGTTGTGGCTACTAATGATGACTTTGACGAAGTTAAAAGAGCTGTGGACGCTTACAGAAGTGCCGGGGTACAATGTCCGGTATACCTTATGCCGTTGGGCGGACGCAGTGAAGAATACGCCCTCAACGTTAAAGACGTTGCTGAAGCGTGTATGGCAGAAGGATGGAGATTTACCCCCAGACTCCATATATCCTTATTCGGAAATGCATGGGGCACTTGATCAGGTGCAAAAAGATAAGCTCAATAAAGCAATGAAAGCATCTATTGATCAAGATGCAATAAGAAAAGCAGGATGGTAAAATATGGATTGGAATAAAGTAAAAAAGGCAATAGGTATACAGCCTAAAATTAATGAGCCTGAAGTAAAAAATAAGTCACCAGAAGATGTTCGACGTGATGCGCTCGATGCTGAAAAGGCACTTGCTACTAAAAATAAAGAACCGTGGGTTGCTGTACTAGATACACAAGTTAACCCCGATAATATTAAGAACGGGTTCTTTGAGCTCGATTGGAATAATGAATTTATTGAGCAACTGTTAGACGCAGGTTATTCAGGCGAGACAAATGAACAAATTGTAGATCAGTGGTTTAGAACTATTGTATCACAAATGCTTGAAGATGAAGGCGAAAGCACTGAAAGAGGCATGGGTCATATTAATGTTGTGCCAATTGATAAAGATAAAAGTGAAGTATCGTAATGGTTGACAACAGCCAGATCTGGTGTTACAATAGTACTATAAATTACACAAAGGCAAACTAATGGCAACTTATATTCTAGTAGATACTGCTAACACATTTTTCCGTGCAAGGCACGTTGTTCGTGGCGACATTGACACTAAGGTAGGTATGGCTCTACATATTACACTTGCAGGCGTTAAGAAGGCATGGTCCGACTTTGATGCTGATCATGTTGTGTTTTGTTTAGAAGGTCGTTCATGGCGTAAAGACTTTTATGAGCCGTACAAGCGTAATAGACAAGTTGCACGTGATAAGATGACTGTTACTGAGTCTGAAGAAGATAAAGTGTTTTGGGAGATCTTCGATGAGTTTAAGAACTTTGTAAGTGACAAGACTAACTGTACTGTTATGCGACACAAGCAACTAGAAGCTGATGATCTTATTGCAGGTTGGGTACAAGCACACCCTAATGATAATCATGTTATTATTAGTACTGACGGTGACTTTGCACAACTTATTGCTCCTAACTGTAAACAGTATAACGGCATACAAGATGTTACAATTACACATGAAGGTTACTTTGATAAGAAAGGCAACCGTGTAATTGATAAAAAGACTAAAGAAGAAAAGCCTGCACCTAATCCACAATTTATGTTGTTTGAGAAGTGTATGCGTGGCGACACTAGTGACAACGTGTTTAGTGCTTACCCTGGTGTACGTAAGAAAGGTACTAAGAACAAAGTAGGTCTTATTGAAGCATATGACGACAAAGGCACTAAAGGTTACAACTGGAATAACATGATGTTACAACGTTGGACTGATCATGAAGGTGTAGAACATCGTGTACTAGATGACTACAATCGCAATGTTGTACTATGTGATTTGACTGCACAACCTGCAGACATTAGAGAGATAATTAATAGTACTATTGCAGACAATGCAACCCCTAAAGAAATATCTCAGGTTGGTATGAGACTTATGAAGTTTTGTGCTAAGTGGGATATGCAACGTATTGCAGACCAAGCCGCAACATTTGCGGTACCATTACAAGCGAGATATCCTGGATGAATAATATACAAGCAAAAGAAATTTTAAAAGATAAGTTTTGGATCGTTGAATCACAAGGCGAAAAAGTAGGCACAATTAGTTTAAATGAAGAAAAGCAATATATGCTTACTAATAGTGCAGGTACAAAATTCTTTAAGAATATAAAACAATTAGCCTCAAACTTAGATGCACAGATTAAATGGACATCAACTGAACAAGTAGAAGAAACTCCTGCAGACAAAGAAGTGCATGGCTATCCAACTAGCTGTACTCCTTACAATCCTGTATTTGATGTACAACAAAAATTTGCATTGTTTACTAAAAGTCAAAAGTCAAAGAGCCTATATTGTGCAGGTTACTTTATTATTAGATTTGATAAAGGTTGGGTTAAGAGTTTTTGTCCTAAACTTATTACTGTTGAACGTTACGAAACAAAAGGCCCTTTTAGAACAGACATGGAAATGAAACTAGTATTGTCGAATGTTCCAAAATGAAACACCTGCTTGAATCATGTTTTGTAATCAATCCTCTCAAAGAACATACTGAAATAAAAGAACAAGTGTTACAGCTCATTGACGAGCAAGAATTGTTTGAAACTCTTTACGATCCTACTGATGGTGTTAATATAACAAAATGCGATTGGGGTACTAGTCGATGGGATAGAAACAGACAGTGGGTTGGAGCTCTTATGAAACATCTAGGGCCACACTTACAAGACACTACAAAAGAACTAGGATACGTAGAGTTTACGTTACAAGAAATGTGGTATCAGCAGTATGAACAATCTTCTGGACATGGATGGCATGTACACGGACAAAATTGGACTAATGTATACTTTTTAGAGTTACCAGAAGGAAGTCCTAAAACACAGTTTATTAATCCTTTTAACCAAACTACTATTAGAGAGTTTGAAGTTAAAGAAGGCGATGTATTGACCTTTCCAAGTTATGTAATACATAGAGCTCCTATAAATAGGGGTAGTGAAAGAAAAACAATTATATCCTGGAACATGGATACTGAACTAAAACCAGGAGCATATGCAAATGAGTGATATTAATACAATAGCAATACAACAGTTTATTTCAGCTGTAAAAGGCGCAGACGCTAAAAGAGCAAAAGAAATGAAACTAGACATTGATACTGCAAAACGTTTGGCATTTACACTAGGCGAAGTTATGGCTAAGTTAAACGGTGACTTAGAAGTGTTGTTAAAAAAGCAACAGGTACAAGATGAAGTAGTACAAGTTACTATGGACGGCGGCGGAAACTGGAAATAAACTGCGCAGATAACTAAAAAAGAGATAAATATATGCGTACATTATTAAAGGACGCATATCATGAGCAGACCTAAACCTACAGTTCTTCTTGAAAATATAGATAAGAAAACATATAAAAGTGAACAGGTATTAAAAGCTGAAGCTATCTGGGCAGTATTCTATCAGGGCAAGCCTTTTAATTTAAAAAGCTCTAATATACTTACTAACTATCCAGGACCTAAATATAAAAAGGTATCATTTTCTAATCCAGGACATGCATTAAATCTAGCTAAAAAGTTAAATGACATGTTTAATTGTAACGACTTCGAAGTGCAGATGCTAACTGAAGGCGCAATAGTTACAGAATGAACTGGAAACAAACTTACACTAAAGTTTTTCTAAAACAATTGAACATAGGCATATCAGAAACGTCTATGGCAGAGTACATGCCTTTGTGGTGGCAGAATATTAGATCTGTCGAAGGCGGTCTAAGACTAACTGATGCAGGGTATGAAATGATTACTAGTAAGTTACAACTGTCAGTATACGATGTACCGTTTCCACCAGACTTTGAAATGACTACACAAACTGTTATATTCTTAGACAAGTTTATCGATTGTCCTTACTATCTTATGCGTAATGGTATAAGTGTTACAGACGAAAAGAAGGCATTAGAACTGCATCTTTTTAGCGGAGATGTACGCAAGTACGGCCTTACTAAAGCATTAAAAAGACAACGAGATGAGGATTGATCTACACGGATATCATATTCATAGTGCTTGGCGACACTTCAACGAACAAATAAACGAAGCATATCTTTCAGGGCATAAAAAGTGCCATGTAATAACTGGACAAGGTTCTATGATGCGTGAACTGCATACATGGGCTAACAATCATCCTTATATAAGAGAGTGCAATCAAACACCACATAATCCAGGAAGTTTTTCAATTAAATTGAAGAAAAGAGGTTGACATCTGCTGTATAGAGTGTATACTATATGTATAGTTAGAAATTAAGCACTGATAACATAAGAGGGTAATACAATGGAAACTACAGCAACACGTACAGTAACACCAAATACTGCAAAAAAGAGCATTCAACATGCTATTAAAAAGAAGCGTCCGATCTTCCTTTGGGGAGCTCCGGGTATTGGTAAGTCTGAAATTGTAGAACAGATTACTAATAGTCTTCCTAATTCACTACTAATTGACAATCGCTTGTCATTATGGGAACCTACAGATATTAAAGGTATTCCATACTTTGACAGCAACTCAGGTACAATGGTTTGGGCACCGCCAAGTGAATTGCCAAGTGCAGAGCTTGCCGCTCAGTACGATTATATTGTACTGTTCTTAGACGAAATGAACTCAGCGGCGCCAGCAGTACAAGCGGCGGCTTATCAGTTGATTCTAAATCGTAAAGTAGGACAATACAAACTACCAGACAATGTACTAATTGTTGCGGCTGGTAACCGTGATGCTGACAAAGGCGTTACATACCGTATGCCTGCTCCGTTAGCAAACAGATTCATTCACTTAGAACTAGCAGTATCATTTAATGACTGGTTTGATTGGGCTGTAGATAACCGTATACACAAAGACGTTGTAGGTTTTTTACAGTTTAGTAAGAAAGATTTATACGATTTCGATCCTAAATCATCATCACGTTCATTTGCAACACCACGTAGTTGGACATTTGTAAGTGAATTGCTTGAAGATGACTTAGACGAAAGTACCACTACAGACCTTGTAGCTGGTACAGTTGGAGAAGGATTGGCTGTCAAGTTTATGGCTCACCGCAAGGTAGCGGCGAGTATGCCTAATCCAACTGACATTTTAACAGGTAAGGTAAAGGAGATGGCTGGTAAAGAAATCAGTGCTATGTATTCCCTTACAGTATCTCTTTGCTACGAACTAAAAGAAGCCTGCGATGCAGGTGACAAGAAGTTCGATGATAAGGTTAATAACTTCCTGCGCTTTGCAATGGATAACTTTGAAACCGAATTGGTTGTTATGGGCATTAAGCTCGCAATAACACAATATGCATTACCTGTTGATCCGGATGAAATTGAGTGCTTCGATGAATTCCATGAGCGTTTTGGCAAGTATATTACTGCCGCACAGAACGCCTAAACAATTGAAAGTGGGTCTTTTTTGGATCCACTTTCTCTTGACTTTGTAAGTAAATAGTGTTATTATATATACATAATAAAGAAAGAGGGTACTATGTCTACTAAGCAAACAGAAACTAAGTTAAAAAATTGGGCACCTGATCCGACTATTACTGGTGACGCATTAGAAGAAATGCGTGTAGAAGTATACGATCGTATTGTTGTTGCACGTATTGGCTTACTATTACGCCACCCATTCTTTGGTAATATGGCTACACGTTTGAAGATACTTGCCGCTGATGACTGGCTAGGTACTGCGGCTGTAGACGGACGCAACCTTTATTATAATACACAATTCTTTAATGCAATGAACAATAAAGAAATTGAATTTGTTATTGCACACGAAATTTTACATATGGTATTTGGTCACTTAGATCGTAGAGGCGATCGTCATCCTGTACTATATAATATTGCCGCAGACTATAAAGTAAACAATACACTAATACGTGATCGTATTGGTACAAAGCCTAGTTTCATTGATTGCTATCAAGACTTTAAATATGAAGAACATTCATCAGAAGAAATATATGATGAGCTTTTTGCTAAAGCTAAAAAAGAAGGTGAAGAATTCTTAGAGCAACTTGGTGAAATGTTAGACGAACACTTAGATGGTGACAGTAACGGTCAGTCAGGTGCAGATGGAGATGCAGGCGAAGAAAAAGATGCAAACGGTAATAATGTATCTACTAAAAAGCCAACATACTCTCAAGAAGAAGTTAAAAAGATCAAAGACGAAATAAAAGAAAGTATGATTAGTGCCGCACAGACTGCTGGCGCTGGCAACATTCCATCAGGTGTTGCACGTATGATACAAGAGCTTACAGAACCTAAAATGAACTGGCGTGAACTGCTACGTGAGCAAATACAGTCTACTATTAAAAGTGATTACACATTTAGCCGTCCTTCACGTAAGGCACAAATGACAGGTGCAATATTACCTAGTATGAACTTTGCAGAAACAATTGATGTTGCTATTGCAATTGACATGTCAGGATCAATTGGCACTAAACAAGGCGCAGATTTCTTAGGTGAAATTAAAGGCATTATGGATGAATACCGTGACTATAAAATTAAAGTATGGTGTTTTGATACTGCCGTTTATAATGAACAAGACTTCACAGCAGATGGTGGTGAAGATCTAACTGAGTATGAAATATACGGAGGTGGTGGTACTGACTTTATGGCTAATTGGACATATATGAAAGATCAAGACTACGTACCTAAGAAACTTATTATGTTTACAGATGGCTATGCATGGGATAGCTGGGGTGATCCAGACTACTGTGACACAGTATTTGTTATTCATAGTAACCGTGATAAGAACTTACAAGCACCATTTGGTCAAACTGCACATTATGAGGTTGCCGCTTGAAGTTAAAAACACCAAACGCATTAAATTTATTTGGCATACGTCGAGTTGAAAAAGCACCTGAACACTTTGAATACTTGACTGTGCCTATAACTTACAATACTGATAGTGCTATTGCTAAGTGGATTGAAATGCATATGAAACATAGATTTTATATTGGTAGAACATTGGATATCGATAGTGATGATAGAGTAGTTCCGTTTTTACGAATAGGTTTTGAAGAACCAAAAGAACTTTCTTATTTCACTTTGGCATGTCCACATTTAAAATACAAGTAAATATATACGTACTTTATTAAGGAGAACACAATGTCTGAAGAAACAACTAACACTGCAGAACAAACACCCGCAGAGTTAACAGTACAGGATCTAGGATCCATTAAACAAATAATTGATGTTGCAAGTCAACGAGGCGCATTTAAGCCTAACGAAATGATGACAGTTGGTCAAGTTTATACCAAACTAGACACTTTCTTAGCGGCTGTGCAAAAGCAACAACAAGAAAATGCCCCTACTGAAGAGGCAACACAGGAGAAAGCCAATGGCTAATTTAAAACATATCGGACGTATGGTCCGTAATCAAAGACGTATAGTTGTAGCATATCGCACATTACCAGGTGATGCTGACAACTGTGTAGTTGTAACAACTGAAAATCTAATGGCTGACGAGCATGATGCATTAATGAAACTAGTAGAATCAAATGTTGGTCAAACTGCTGAAGAGCTTTCAGATGCTATGATGAGATCAGTATTACCAGATGGACGTAATATGTTAGAAGCATTTCACAAAACTGGTAAAATGGTTAAAGCAAAAACTTCTGAAGTTGAAATGACACCGGACAGCAAAACAGTTATTAATCTTGCAGAGTTAAACAAGATGATTGCAGATCAAAAAGGTGTATCAGTAGACGATTTAGCTATTCAACCTAACGCAACTCGCGGGGACAAACCAGTTGAAAAGAAAATGGAAGTTGTTGAAGACACTGTACCTGCAACTGAAGAAAATAATGACGTACTAACAGATGAGCAACTAGCAACTCAATATCGGTCTCAAGCTGACGCTATGTTTAAAGAAGCACAAAAACTTCGTAAACAAGCTGACAGTTTATCGCCTGCTAAGAATAGCAAGACGAAAAAGACCAAAGAAAGTGCCTAAGAGATCATCTGACTCAATTTTACCCCAAGACGTTGTTGATCACTGGCCCGAGGTCTTTGAACACATTGATATCGATGTTGTGCCATTAGAATATTTGAACACCATTCGTGTTGAATTTGATGATGGAAAGATATGGGACATAGACATTGCAAAAAGTATAGAGAAAAGTGCTGAAGATAATTTGGAGGCAACTTTAGATGAACTATTTGAGCATTATCAAGATGTAATAGTAAATGTAGATTTTAGGCTTGATACTGAACGGTTAAAGCGTGATATCAAAAAACGAACTGCTACTTTTATGAAGAAACGTAAATGATTGCTTTTACAGAAATTGATAAATACTTAGTAAGAACGAAACCAGGAGTATTTCAATGGCACTAAGGATTAGACGAGGAACGGACGCAGAAAGGCAGACTATTGTACCTGCTCAAGGCGAACCTGTCTACGTTACAGATACAAAGAAGTTATTTGTAGGCGACGGAGCAACACAAGGCGGAGTATTAGTAGGTCCACAGGACCAAAGTAACTTTGATCTTGTTAACGACACAACACCACAACTAGGTGGCGGATTAGATTTAAACGGAAACGATATTACTGGAATAGGTAATATAAACATTGATGGCACTATTACTGCATCAGGCACAGTAAACTTAGGTGACAACAGTGGCGGTGATCAATTAAATGTCGGTGCGTTAATAACTAGTTCTTTACGTCCTGCAACTGCAAATGCTTATGACCTTGGTACTCCAAACAGGCCTTGGGCAAATGCATATGTTAGAGACATTGTAGCAGACGAAACAATTTCAGCAAACAACATTACTGTTAAAGAAAGCATTGTAAGTGAAAATAGTACAGTTATTTACAATGGTACTACAGATACAATAAATGTAACAGGTATTACAGCCGCTACCATTGACGGCGATCTTACTGGTTCAGTATTTATGGATGACAGTACAACAGTATTAGTTGATGCTGTAAGTGGATCATTTGAAACTCCAGAACAATTAAAGATTTTTTCCCAAGACATTACTGTTTCAAACGGTACGTTTCCTTTAAGAATAAATGCAACAGAATTAACATTAAATTATTCAGGTGTTGAAGGCGATGTATTTTCATCAGCACTAACAGTAATGAATGCTACAAGAGGAACTGTAGCGGCTCCAACTAATGTACAAGTAGGTGACTTTATTGGTGCTTTTGTTACTACCGGTTTAACAGCAGGCTCAGCTGATCCAAAAATTGGTTTAGCAACACAAATTGATACAGTAACAGGTACTGCTACATTACCAGGTAAGTTTGTTATATTAGGTGAAAACTTTGATGGTACTATTGTTCCACAGTTTGAAGTTAATTCAAGAGGTGTAGCAAGTGCAACAGGTGCTTTCCAAAATCCAGTATATGCAGATGATACAGCACGTGATGCGGCAATTCCAACACCAGCCGCTGGTATGACAGTGTTTAATACAACAAACACTAAATTACAAGTTTATACAGGCAGTGCTTGGGTAGACTGTAACTAAGCCACAATACATAAATTCTAAAACACCTGTAGTTAAATATAGTACAGGTGTTTTTTTATGACTAAGCAAATATTTCAAAAATATAAAAACGGTATACTAGGTCCTGCTAATGCAGTCTATAATGCTTTCTATGACGACGAATGTTATTATATGCAATTTAATGACAGGTTCTGGTACGATAGAGAACTGCACGGTTTATCACTTATTGCTGGCAAGCATTATGCGCCACAAAATATCTCTACTAATAACAAAGAACGACTAATAACGTTTAATTGGGGTATTAGTTTAAACCATGCACTAGAGCATAACACTGCTCCAGTTAATTATAAAGAACAAGTAATAGCTATACTTGATGACTTAGTAAGCAATAACATATACAAAATAAACACATATCCGTGGACATTTTATGTTATTAATGATCAAGTAAAATTAATGGATTGTTATGCATGTACTACAACAACTGAAGAAATACCACTTAGTTTAATTGAGAATATTATTAATGATAGCAGTAGATTTATATTCAAAGATAATATGTTAGATGTTAAAGCAACTTATAAGAAAACATTAGAGTATGAAAAAGAGTTTTGGCCGGAGGAGTTTTTAAATGGCTGAGTATATTGGTATATGTGATACTATTAATTGGCAAAATGTTGTTAAAGATATAGAGAATCAAGCCGCGGCTTACATTGGTCCAAGACATGATGTAGGAGATAGTGTTCCTGGTGTTGAAGAAGTAGTAGGACCATTAAGAGAAGCAGGATATAAACAAAAGTCAGAAGGCGGTAATGCGGCCTGGGATATGTTTTTGCCTGGAACAAATTTTGATGAAGAACTTATACATCAGTTTATGGATTATGTAGGCATGACTGAATATACAAATGCTTGGATAAGCAGAGTACTACCTGGTGATGTTGCACCATGGCATTGGGATATTACTGATGACGAAGCAACACTAAATGCAGGGAAACAACTAGTAAGATATCATTGCCATGTAAGTGGTCCAGAGGATGGACATACTATTATAGTCGGTGATACATGTTTGTATAAACAACCACAAGGTGCTGTTTGGAAATGGCCAGAGCGCACAAGTTGGCATGCAGGTGCAAACGCAGGACTAGTACCAAAGTACTTGTTTAATATTTGGGGATAATATGAAAGCTATAATTACAGGGGCTTCATCTCAATCAGGCGCAATCCTAATGGAAAACATAGATATGGATTGGGTTCCTGTTGATCGAACACACGGATATACCTTACCAGACGATGTTGACTGCCTTATAGAACACTTAGTTGATGCAGACATATTCTTTAACTTAGCATCTGTTGGCACATTACAATCTAGTTTACTAGGCTATGTTTGGGACTTTTGGAATAGACAACAATATCAAACACCTAAAAAGATTATTAGTTTTGGTAGTTTAGTAACAGAACTAGATGTACCTGATATAGTAAGTATAAATCAAAATAACTTCTTTGATAGACCTAGAGAAAAAAGTAATTACATTGCAGAAAAATTACTACTAAAGAAAACACATGAAGATTATAAGCGGTTGCATTATAAAGGTTACGAAAATGATTATGTAATGCCGCAAAGTATACTATTACAACTTGGTAATATTATGTATAAAACTATACGTAAACACGAGCCGTATACTAGTGCTGAAGAGTTACTTGAAGTAGTTAATTTTGCAATATCATGTAAAAGTTATATTAGTGAATACGAAGTTCGTTGGAACTAAAAAAATTCTGCAACTTGTAAAACAAATCTTGGTGTGAACCCTATGTTGGCCGCACCGTGATTATCTTGTGCAACATCATACACAAATACATCTCCAGCACTATAATCTGTTATTAGTTCATCTTTAATAATAAAAATATGACCTGATTCGTAGTCTTGTAACGGCATCCAATAACGTTTACAATCATTACCTAATGTTGTAGGATCTTCATGCATAGGCATAATATCACCAGGCATCATTTTAGTAATCCACCAATGCTGTTTTCCTTTTACCCAAGGTGCATTTATTACCATAGGTGCAATATCATTTTCTTCAAATATATGCCAGTACGCCGCGGTTAAATCATAACCTACACTTTTACCTTTAGAATATTTTTCGTAGTCGTCTATATGTTCTTTAGATATACTGTTAGGACGAGGCTGTCCTTTATTTTCTAATAAAAAATCAATAAGTCCATTAGGTATAATTTCTTTGTAATTTCCAACAAAATCCATTTAGTAACTTTCTAACTTATCTAAACCTAATACTTTTCTAAATTCATCTGTAAATGTACAGTCTATTCTTAGTCCGTATTCTTGTTCTTTAGAACCTTCGCCGCCATGCCAATCTTCATCATTCCAAAATGCGGCATTAGAGTTTATGTAAACTTTGTTTTGGGACTCTGGATCCCATATATAAAACCCTCTTTTTGTGCGATAGCGTATATGTATAAATTCATTACGGTGATTACTATATCCTTGATCATCTCCGTCCTTTCCGTCTAAGTCTCTATGCTCAAAGGCATGTCCATCATGCTCGCAATGAAAAAATATAACTCTGCCAATACGATCAATAATGTTTTCTTCTACTAAATTTTCAATCCATTTTACAACACTAGGGAAATATTTTTGTTCTTCTGTGCGTTCACGTTCTGCATTGCGTTCTTCCCAATCACCTTCGTTCCAAAGAAAGTAGTAAATGTACGGATCATTTGCTCCCATTACACCTTTTAGGTAACGTGTAAACAAGTTACGTTGTTTATAATCTTTAAAATCTTGTGGAAATATTTCATTGCCATTTAATTTAATTGGATGGTCTTCTGGTAACTCTTGATACTCTGCAAATGCTTTGTATATAGGTTTCCAATTTAAAATATAACTCATGTCATCAAATTTAAAACCTGGTTCCATCCATGTTCCTTCTTTTGCATAATCACGAGCTTGAGCAAACCCTTTACAAATTTCAGGATGCATTTCTTTAAATCCATCTACATCTAAGTAGGGGTCTAAGTTTATATAGGGCTTTCCGCCAATTCCTTTAATCATGCAAATATTTACCAATAAATACTTTTATGTTTGAAGGACGTGAGTATCTAGTAAGTGATCTAAAATATCTCAAATTAAATATTAATTTTCCGTACAAAGAAGCGTATAATGAGATTATTAATTTAAAGAATAAATTTGTAGAGTATAGGTCAACATATAAAACACAGGGCTGGGCAAGTTTACCAATAGTAGGTAAATCTAGTACAGAACCGTATGCATGGAATGTATACAATTATAAAGATGCAAGAGACGCCGCGCCTGATATGCAATGGACAGATATAGCAGAACTATGTCCTGTAACTAAAAAATGGTTACAAGAAGTGTACCCAAGCAGTAGTTATGGTCGTACAAGAGTAATGCTATTAGAAGCAGGTGGCGTTATTGAACCACATACAGATACAGAACATAGTGTACTAGGTGCTATTAATATTGCTATAACTAATCCTAAAGATTGTGTATGGAAATGGCAAGACGGAGAAACATTAGAATTTAATCCAGGCGATGTGTATGCAATGAATCTAAGTTACGAGCATAGTGTAGTTAATCCTAGCCAAGAAGATAGATATCATTTGATTATACATCATTACGATAGTACACCAGAATATTTAAAATTAGTAAAGAGATCATTAAAGGAACAAGATGCAAAAGGTATCTTTCATTATAGTACCGAGCTTTTCTAAAAGCCCTTGGTTAAACAATAAAATGTTAGAGGTTACAAGATCTTTTATTAATCTTGTGAATGTCGAACACGCAGATATTCATGAGGTTGCTAGTTACGATGAAATTAAGAACTACGCAGATACTACAGAATTTCTTATAATAGTTACTGCTGGTACTATTATAACTGACCGAGATCATCTGTGGAATAAAATAATTAAAATAGATGATACGTATGGTATACTTGCAAATCTATTACAGTATGAAGGTGATGACTTGCCAAGACTACATGAACAGTTTATAATTGTAAGATCAGACTTAGTTAGAGACTTAGATTTAACTCCAGGAACTATATACGATCGTACTATTACTAGGTCTAAGAAAAGTATGCACGGTGACTATGCTCCAGTAGAAGTATATCTTGATAAAAGTTCTAAAGAACAACAAGTAGAATGGGGCGGTAAACTAATTCTAGAATCACTAAAACAAGGGTTACGAGTACGTAACTTTGATAATACTTGGCGGTATAATGCTAACAATCCATTACCAGTACGTGGATTTTTATATCCAAAAAAGTCTACAGATATATTTGAACAAGCACATAAAGAGTTTAAAATACTTCCTGGACTTGACGACTCTCAAGAATTATACATCAATGCTGTTTTAGATTATAGAAAATATAATTCTGTAAATATATGGAGTTGGGATCCAACTATACAAAACTATGATACACATACTGTTGCAGTACCAGCAACAGGATTCTTAGGTGAAATTACAGCCTATTACAACAACGCTTCAAAAATAATATTTTATGATATTAATAAAAATAACTTAGACTTTAAACAATACTTGTACAATAACTGGAACGGCGAAAACTATTTAGAATTTGCACTAGCATACTGTAATGAAAATAATTTAAACACAGAACCAAATTCACAAGTTGATATTAATGATGCTGAAAAATTTAATAAAGATACATCATCGTTAATATTCAATAACTGGCAAAAATTTAAAGATATGGACAAAGAATTTGTTCATGTTGATCTTATTAAAGAGCCGCAAACACTATTTAATAAGTTACCAAAAGGTTCTATACTACATACTAGTACTATGTTACAATACAATGTATACCCATTTACATCTATAATGTATGAAAGAGAAGAAGTAGATGCAGTAAAAGATTTAATAGCAATTACAAACATACACCATTATCAACCTGGAAATGAAGCAGATGAATTACTACTATAATAATGTTCCTGAAAAAGGATTATGTAGAAACAACCTAATATACACTAGTCTTATTAGTGATGACAAACAACAGTTTTGTCAATGGTATCATAACGATGAAGGTTATCACGGAGGACATAATCAAGTTGTTGATGTAGACTTGATGGATGAAAAGTTTGAACGTGAAATAAAATATCTTAGACTAATGCGTGAGGAGTATCCGCAACACGTACCAGCATTTGAAATTGACTATGAGTTTCGAAAGGTCTACTTAGAAATAGACGGTCCTGACATGTGGGAACTAGCAGGATGTAAAGGTACTGACTATTCGCATGTATTACCCGACTGGGAAGATCAAATGCTTGAAATTATACAAGCACACAAGGATTTAGGATTGTACAAGTTTAGTATGCATCCAAGTAGTTACTTTATAGTTGACGGAACATTAAAAAGCATAAATTACTTTTTTACATATAGCTCAGAAGAACAAGGATTTACGCCAATGGACGTTATGAGTCATATAAGTGAAGATAGGCAAAGTGTATTAATACCTGCAATGGAAAGCATGGGTATTGATGTTAATGCTGTTCAACCGTTAGATAAACTACAGGGCTTATGTTTTGATAGTTTTAAAAATAACTTTAGCACAGATACAATGGAAAAAGCAAAGGCTATCTATATAGACTAGCATTAAAGTCTTTAGGTATTATACTTTCAAACTCGTCTAATAATACACGTTCCATTTTAAAGTTTATACCACTATCAGATCTTTCAAAATCACTAACAGTTTTATTTTTAAGATTCTTGTTTAACCAAGGACTTAGTGTGTTGTCAAATGTGTATCTAGGATTATCGCCACCTGGAATAACTGATACATCAATAGGATCTTTTAAATTTACACGCTCTAATAGTTTTCTAACTACTAATTGCACACGACGATATTGACCAAAGTTTGCGGCAGTGTGTGCTTTACCAGCATCCATTACATACCATTTACCATCACAAACTGTTTTATACATATGCGAATCTTGTAAGTCAATAAGATATCCTTCGTCACCAAAAATGTTTAAATGATATCTATCATCAATATCAGTATGTTTAGTATAGCAAGTCTTGCTTTCTAAAGATATTACCCTAGCTTCACCAACTGCAAATGGCAATGTGTTTAATAACGTAGCCCAAGGAGTATTTTTATATTCTTCTTTTATATTCCATGCATCATAAAAGAACGATCCTGTTGGTTCGTTTATTGGAGTTTTCATTTTATCAATAGTCGTTAAGTCTATTGCGTCAATGTCATTGATAGATACTTTGTGTTCAGTTTCAACTAGCATATACGTATTTACCGAGTAAATACTTGCATGGAACTATACTTGAATTCTGATTGGCGGCGTATAGGTATTAGTCTTAGTGGCGGTGCTGACAGTGCATTACTTGCATATTTAATATGTAAAAACGTAAGTTCAACTACAGAAATACATTTTAATATACAGATACGTTTATGGAAAACACGACCGTGGGCAGAACATATTGCAGACAATGTAATCGCATGGTTCAAAGATAATTTTGATCATAAGTTTTATGTACATAAAAATTTAGTCCCGCCTGAATTAGAAGAGCCTACAGAATATCTTATTAAAGATGAATACGGAAAAATGAAGTCGGGCAATAGAATCATACTACGTTCACATAACGAGTATATTGCACACAAGCATAATTTAGATGCACTTTATGCAGGAGTAAATATGAATCCAGATATTGATATTCCAGGCAAGGTTGCAGAACGTGATCATGGACATATTGCTCCACATTTTGTTCATAATGGAGTTGACATTTGTCATCCTTTCGTGTATACTAAAAAGAACTGGATCATAAAACAATATTACGATAACGGCATCAAAGAGTTGTTAAATATTACTCGTAGTTGCGAAGGTGAGTTTGATAATTTAGATTACAAAACATATAAGCCGGGTATGGTTGTACCACAGTGCGGAGAATGTTTTTGGTGTAAGGAACGACAATGGGGAATAGATAATGCATAAGAGTTGTACATTTTGTATGCATCCGTTTACAGGATTGGCTACAAGAGAAGATGGTGCTATCAAAGTATGCTGTCGCAGTCAACCTATTGGTTGGATACAAAAAGAAACTTTGGAAGAAGCATGGAACAACGATGCTATGAAAGAAGTGCGTAGACAAGTACTAAATGACGAACGTCCTGATGTATGTAAACCGTGCTTCGACCTTGAAGATCAGGGTGTACAGAGCTTACGACAGCGTCATACAGCAGGGGTAATACCTGAAGCTAGGGTCAACTTATACCCTGATGCACTCGACGCTTTAGACGACGATTACAGCATGCCTTTTGAGTTTCCTACAATGGAAATTAAGCTCAATAACTTGTGTAATTTAAAGTGTCGTATGTGTAATCCTTTGGACAGTACAAGCTGGAAAGATTGGGATCAAGTAACAGAATTTTATAAGAAAGAAAACAACTATCTAATACCAACAGTTGACGCACTAGTAAACAAACCAGGGCAATATATTGGACCGTTTGATAACTCAGATAACTGGTGGGCAAGTTTTGAAAAGCTACTACCGTTCTTTAGACGTGTAGAGTTTGCAGGCGGTGAGCCGTTAATGGATCCATACCACTACAAGATACTAGATAAACTTGCACAATACGGTGACAACATCGAAATAAAATACGCTACAAACGGCACTACACTAGGTATTAAAGGCGGACGTACTATACACGACTATTGGCCTAAGTTTAAAAGCATTGCTGTAAACGTAAGCATAGACGGTATACACGACACATATGAATACATTAGAGGCAATGGTAAGTTTGCTGAAATAGAAGAAAACATTAAAGTGTTTAAGAGCTTTCCTAATGTAAGTAGAGTAGTAGGTGCGTTTACTGTACAAGCAAACAATATTATGCAAATAGACAAAGTAATTGATTACTTTATTAATACAATGGGAATTATATTTTATTCACATAGAGTAAATTATCCTATGTCGCTATCAGCACAGGTATTGCCACCTGAGCTAAAGGAACAAGTTATTGCTAAATTAGAAGCAATGAAAGAAACTGTGTTAGATTATCCTTTAGTAAAAGAACACGAGTTACTAAAGACAGTAACTCTACAACAAATACAAGACAACATAAATTTCTTAGAAGCAAAGTGTATGTACAAAACACATTGGCAAGACTGTATAGAGTTTAACAAGCGTTTAGATAAAACACGTAATCAAGACTTCCTTACATCTAATCCAGAGTTTGCTCCTTATGTATAGCGTAACAAGTCGCTGGGATCATCAAGACTCAGTTAAAGTAGAATGGAATATAGGCAAAAGGTGTAACTTAGATTGCACGTATTGTCCTGCTGAAATACACGATAATTTTAGTCCACATACCAATGTTAAGGTAATGTTAGATGCAGTTGATGCATTGTACGAAATAGGTAAGCCAGTTCGTGTAAGTCTTACAGGTGGCGAGCCTTGTGTGCATCCTAACATATTAGAAATTTGTGAACACATTAAACAAAGACTAGACTGGTTAAACATTACTACCAATGGTACATTATCTCCTTCATTCTATGACAAGATACCAGTTGATCATTATGTGTTTAGTTTACATGTTGAGGATGATAAAAACTGGGAACGCTGTGCTGAAAATGTATTGCTTTGGACACAACTAAATGACGCCAACACACAAATTCCTTTTCAAGTTAATTTAATGGCACACCATGCACACATGGATAGAGTAAAACGCTGTGCTACATTATTTGACAGTCATAACATACCTTATGTAGTTAGACGCATACGTTGGACTGAAGCAGAGAACCGTGATTGGTTTGATGATTTAAAATATGATTCTAAAGATTTAAAATGGTTATTAGACTCTGTTGCAACTGCTAAACCTAATGTTATTGTAAACGATCAAGAACTAATACATGCAAACGATTTGATAAAAACACACAGGAATCAATTCGAAGGTTGGAAATGTAATGCAGGATTAGAAAGCCTAATGATTAATTGGGACGGTGATGTTCATCGTGCTACGTGTAGAGTAGGCGGAAGTCTAGGTAACATATATCAAGGCGACTTTGAAATACCAGAACAAGCAATTATATGTACACGTAAATGGTGTACTTGTGCCGCAGATATTCCTCTTACAAAGGTTAAAGAATGATACAAACAACAGCAATAAATTTAACTAATCCCGAACCAATGATGGTTACTTGGGATCTAGGAAGACGTTGTAATTACGACTGTACTTACTGTGAAGCAAGTAGACATAACAATACTAGCCCACATGCTAAACTAGACAAGTTAAAAGATACATTTAATTTTATACAATCATATACTGACAAATACGACTCGCATAAGAAAAATCGTCAACATGTTAATATAGATTTCACAGGAGGAGAGCCTACTGTTAATCCACAGTTTTGGGATATAGTAAAATACATTAAAGAACACGAAGGTTATAATGTAGGACTTACTACAAACGGTACGTGGCCTGAAAAAGATATTGATAAGATTGCTGAATACATTGACGGCATCACTATTAGCTGGCATGCTGAAGCACATCAAAAGTTAAAAGATAGAGTACTACAAAATGCACTAAAGGTAAAAGAACGTGGCATTTGGTTACAAATTAATGTTATGTTACATTGTGATTACTTTGAAGAAGCAAAAGAAGTATGTGCATTTTTTAAGGAACATGGTATTGCATATAACCCTGTTCCAATTGGAGATGGTACTGTTGCATTTAAGGGTTGGTTCGAAGACTCTGATGGAGTCATGCGCAGAACAAGTCATGAGTATACTGAGGAACAACAAGAATGGTTTTGGAATGAAGTTGGTATAGTAGACAAAGCAAAACGCCCTACTGAAGGTACAGACGTTGGTCGCAAATGCTGTGGCGGACGTTGCTTAGAAGGACTAGTTGAAGATAATTGGCAACCAGTAAAATTAGTTGAAAACAAATTTAAAGGTTGGAACTGTATGGTAGATTGGTTCTTCTTACATATAGATCAGGAAACAGGTGATGTGTATCACCACCAAACATGCCAAGCACGTAAAGACGGAACTGTAGGTGCTATTGGTAATTTAAATAACAGTGAGAAAATTTTAAATGAAATAAACGTAAATAAAGCGATTGTTTGTCCCAACGCAAGATGTGGTTGCGGCATGTGTATTCCTAAAGCAAAAAACTTTGATGTTTTCAAACAAACCTGGAATACAATTACAACTGTTGAGTTATAAACTCATATTCAGGAAAAATTTCAATAAATGATTTTTTACGGCGTAAGTCGTATTCTTTCACAAATGCAACTAGTTCGTTTAAATTGTTATTAGGAACAGATGCATGAGCTACGACTTGTTCAAAACGTTGTTGTGTTTCTTTTGAAAAGTGTTTAGCAATGTATTTTTGTTGCCTATGTAAATGACTTATCCATTCTTTAGGCATAACTGATGCACTCATAAAACTTGGATCTCTTACTGCACTAACACTTAGTGTTACATTTTTAATATCTTTAACATCTTCTAAAAATTTATCAAACGTTGTTACACTAAAAATATTATACGCTGACATAATAGATAAATTCAAATCTTTTGCTACTCTGTCGCAGTTAGTTCTCCACTTGTTATAATCTAATCCATCTCTAACGTATTCTGCTTTAGCACCATACCCTTCACCACTAGTTGCAATTTCAATCTTTTTAACGCAAGACTTTGCATCAACTAAAAAGTTTATATGCTTGTTAAACAGTTTATCTGTAATTCCTAAATTACTATTGATAATTACTGTAAGGTTTTTGTTTGGATTTTTTATAATATAGTCTATAAGTTTTTCAGTATGTCTACTCATTAAAGGCTCGCCGCCTGTAATACGCAGTACACGTAATTTATTATATATAGTAGGTAAGTAATTCCAAAAGGCTTCTATGTAAGGATTATGATCTTTGTCTAATATTTGTTCTAAGTGTATTCCGTTATAGTTGTTAGGATAAGACTTTTGCTTTATTTCACTATGCCATTTGCTACTGTATTCAGGACCGCAGTATGCACACGCAAAGTTACACACGTTTGAAAAGGATACTTCTAAATAAGTTGGATCGTAATCTTGATCCCATGCTGTGTTTTTAATTTTTAATAGTTCTAACAAGCCATCTTTTTTACTCATTAGTACACGGTCGCCTACAGTACCGTTAGACTCAGCATTCCAACAATAGTTACATTCACTAGGACATGCACCTTCAAGCATCTGTTTTCTAACTTGTTTTTTATGTTGTGTGTTGTGTATTGCTGACGGATTGTTTTCTATTTCGTGCAAGGGTATTGTATGAGGGTGCGGATGATGACAACTGTGTGTTTTGCCGATGCCAAGATGTATTGTACTGTTAGTCCATTTAGCAGTACACATGCTAGGACCAAGGGCTAGTTTAGTCAACATACTTTAGCATAATCCTATCATAATCTTTTTTATGTTCTGCTTTAGGCGCACATAGCCCACACCAGCAACTTTTCTTTTTACAAATAATAGTTGACGAATTAATATTATCCATAATAGATTTTGTATCTGACAAGTAACCTATCGGGCCTACCTCGCCATTATAGTTCATTTTACAATCTTTGTTAGTAAACACTTCGCCTGTATTTTGTTTGATATATAAAAAGAATCTGTCTACACTACAATTCCACCCTTTAAAATTATTACCTTTAATATAGTTAGTGCTATCACATGTATTTGTACACATTGTTTTGTTGCCGCAACATGCTCTGCCACTACTTGACAAATCTATTCCTTTTGCAATTAGGCCGCCTATTTTTTCTATTGTGCTTGGAACATGTCCAGTAAGAAATTGTGTTTGTTCTTTGCTGTAGTTAAAACGGAAGTCAAACATGTCATGATCTATTTGACGCTTGTTATAAGATACTTCATTTTCTATACACCAGTATACCATGTCCATACAAGATTGCCAATGCTTAGGATGCATCATTATACTAACATGCAAAGGCTTACCTATCTTCTGTAAGTATAAGATATTATTACGCATTAGTAGTTGTTGTTTTTCTGTGCTTTCTGCATGAAAACTAACTGTAAAATAATCTACATAATCTGTAATTCTATGCCATAACTTTTCTTTTACAACTGCATTAGTAATAGTGCTTATACTTATAGTCCAATCATAGTATTGTTTTTTGTTCTGTGCATATTGTAATATGTTTATAATCTTAGGATGGAAAAAACTTTCACCACCAAAAATATTTAAATTAGCATGTTGTAGATGTTTAGGTTTTTGTTTTAGTTGCTCATTAGTATAATCAAAAATAAAATCAACTGTGTCTAAACTTGATGCTAAACTAGGATGTGGCAAACTGTTGTCATGCCCGTCTCCACAATAACTACAATCAAGATTACATTTTAATGTAGTTTCCCATTCAACAGAAAAGTAAGAATCGTTAGCTGGTTCTAATGTATTAAAGTCAGGCATGTTTTGTTATCACCGTTTCTTCACTGCATACGCAAAGTTGTCTGTTACATATTAATGGTTCAATTACAGGACTATATGTTTGTGTAAAGTCATCATCGTGTAAATTACCAAATAGTTTTTGTTGACAGTTTCCTGTAATTCTTCCATCTGGAAATATCTTTATAAAGTCTACACCTAAGTTACAAGTCCATCCTTGAAACTTATTTAAATTATTTGCAATTAAATAGTTGTCGTTGTTTACAGTAATAATGTTATCGTCTGAATGTATCTTTATGTTTCTAAGAGGTTTTTTATTAGTAGTATCAAACCATTCTTGTGTAGGATATTGTTTGATTACATTTTCAAAGTATTCTAGTTGCGTGTCAGTATATCTATGTCGACCATTAAAATGAACTATTTTTGCAATAATAGGCCATTTGTTTTTACAGTGTGTTTTTAGATATTCAAGATTAGCCACACTTTGTTCAAAGTCATCTGGGTCTATTAAAACGTCAGCATTAACAAATATACCTAAGTCATACAATGTATCGCATACTGTTATTAAATGATCAAGGTTAGCAAACTCTCTGTGTACACTGACTTCAACATGGTCAAAATTCTTTGCATTGTTTTTCCACCAATTAAGTTTGCGAGTGCCGTTTGTACTCATTTCAATAATAATGTTATGTTTGCTTTTTAAATACTGGCAAAGTTCTTCTAAACCTTTCCATAATGTAGGCTCACCGCCTACAATGTATAAGTTACTTTTAGGCTTGCCATTGTTCTCATAATGTGTTAGTAGATGTGATAGATTTTGTTTTACTATATCAACGTCCGGCCAACCTTGG
>Ga0222717_10001047_pt1 | contig 23141 bp, 18 predicted proteins | sample C33_18DmetaG_FD_165053 | JGI IMG/M metagenome (GOLD analysis project Ga0222717, IMG submission 165053) | Estuarine water microbial communities from San Francisco Bay, California, United States - C33_18D | ecosystem: Environmental > Aquatic > Marine > Unclassified | place: USA: California... | reverse complement strand
GTCTAAAAACATGAAAGAGGTTTCCACTTCAGATATGGGTGATGCAATTATAGCAAAATTGAAATAAAGTAGAGCTAATATGAATTTTGCAATAATTGGCGCTTCTGGAAATGTGGGAAGAAAAACAATTGAAATTTTAGAAAAATCTAAAATATCATTTGAAGACCTTTATTTAGTTGCTTCAAAAAAAAGCGCAGGAAAAAAAATTAAATTTCGCGAGAAAGAAATTGAGATAGAAAATTTAGAAAATTATGATTTTTCTAAAGCTCAAATTACTATTTTTGCAGCAGGAAGCGATATAGCTAAGGAGTGGGCTCCAAAAGCAGCAAAAGAAACCATCGTAATTGATAATTCAAGTTTTTTTAGAATGCAAAAAAATATTCCTTTAGTTGTCCCAGAAGTTAATCCTGAAGCTTTAGATAAACATGATAATATCATAGCAAATCCAAATTGTTCAACAATGCAAATGGTTCTTGCTCTTAAGCCTTTACATGATGAATATAAAATTAAAAGAGTTATCGTATCAACATATCAAGCAGTGTCGGGAGCTGGCAAAGAGGCTATGGATGAATTATTTGATCAAACAAAAAATTTTTTAGATAAAAAAGATATTGTTTCTAAAAATTTTACAAAACAAATAGCATTTAATTTAATTCCTCATATCGATGTTTTTGACAAAGATGGTTACACAAAAGAAGAATTGAAAATGACTAACGAAACAAAAAAAATATTAGATGAGAAAATAGAAGTGACTGCTACTTGTGTAAGAGTGCCAGTAAGAACTGGGCACTCAGAGTCAATTAATATTGAGTTTGAAAAATCTTATGATTTTGAAAATATTATCAAGATATTAGATAGCTCACCAGGATGTAAAGTTGTTGATGGCAGAAAAGATGGAGAGTACATAACACCGATTGAAGCTGAGAATGACTATACTACGTATATATCTAGAATTAGAAAAGATAATACCAATTCAAAAGCTGTAAATATTTGGGTAGTTTCAGATAATTTATTAAAAGGCGCAGCTTTAAATACGATTCAAATAGCCGAGTGCTTAATGAAAAAATTTTAGTATTAGTTTATAATTTAATTATGCAATATAAAAATAATCCACTTAGCCCTCATCTTCAGATTTACAAATGGCAAATTTCATCGTTATTATCTATAGCTCATAGAATAGTTGGAGTGATAAATATTATAGCTATTACTGCAATTTGTATTTGGAGTATATTATTGTTATTAGGAACCGAAAGTTATCAACCAATAAATTATTTTTTAAATACTTTCTTTGGAAAATTTATAGCGGTGAGTCTCTGCTGGACTTTTAGTTTTCACATACTAAATGAGTTAAGACATCTTATATGGGACCTTGGATACGGTTTTGATTTAAAAGTTTCAAAGATCACTGGGGTGTTCGCTATAATTGGCTCTTTTGTATTAACCATTTTGTTTTATTTAATAGGAAAAAATATTTTTTAATTATGCACTCATCAACAAAAAAATGGATATTTACTAAAATTAGTTCATTAATTCTTTTACCATTAATGGTCTGGTTCATTATAAATTTCGTATCTATATATGATGAGAATCACTCTGAAGTAGTGCTATTTTTTACTCAGCAACCTTCTAAAATTATATTTTCAATTTTTATTGTTTTTGCGTTTTTTTTCTCTGCTTTAACAATTAGTGAGATTTTTGAGGACTATATTCAGGATGAAAAAATCAAAAATGTCGCAAATAAACTATTGAATATATTTGCTATAACAATTCCATTGATAACAATTTTAGGAATTTTTAATTTAACAGTATGAGCGCTTATAAAATTATAGATCACGAGTATGATGTAGTTGTTCTAGGAGCTGGAGGTTCCGGATTAAGAGCCGCTGTAGGTTTGTCAGAAGTAGGACTAAAAACTGCTTGTATCTCAAAGGTCTTTCCAACTAGAAGTCACACGTCTGCTGCTCAAGGTGGAATTTCCGCGGCTCTTGGAAATATGGGAGAAGACGATTGGAGATGGCATATGTACGACACTGTAAAAGGATCTGATTGGCTTGGAGACCAAGATGCCATTGAATATTTATGTAAAGAAGCTCCTAGAGCAGTTGTTGAACTTGAAAGATATGGAGTTCCATTTAGCAGAACTGACGATGGAAAGATTTACCAAAGACCTTTTGGAGGAATGACGAAAAATTACGGAAACGGAACAGCACAAAGAACTTGTGCAGCTGCAGACAGAACAGGTCATGCAATTTTACACACTTTATATGGCCAAGCTTTAAAACATAACACAGAATTTTTTATTGAGTATTTTGCATTAGATCTAATTATGAAAAATGGGGAATGCAAAGGTGTTATTGCTTGGAATTTAACAGACGGAACTATTCACAGATTTAGATCTCATATAACCATTATAGCGACAGGTGGTTATGGTAAAGTTTATCAATCAGCAACATCAGCTCATACTTGTACAGGTGATGGTAATGCTATGGTTTTAAGAGCAGGTTTACCATTACAAGATATGGAATTTGTTCAATTTCATCCAACAGGAATTTATGGCGTAGGATGTCTGATTACTGAAGGAGCAAGAGGTGAAGGAGGATTTCTTGTAAATGGAAAAGGCGAGAGGTTTATGGAGAGATATGCTCCAAATGCAAAAGATTTAGCTTCAAGAGATGTTGTAAGCCGTTCAATGGAGATGGAAATTAATGAAGGCAGAGGTGTTGGTAAAGATAAAGATCATATAAGTTTACATTTAGATCATTTGGATAAAAAAGTTTTAAATGAAAGATTGCCTGGAATAACAGAAGCAGCCAAAACATTTGCAAACGTCGATATAAATAAACAACCAATTCCAGTTGTGCCTACAGTTCATTATAATATGGGAGGTATACCAACAAATTATAAAGCTGAAGTTTTAACATTAAATGGATCTGAAAAGACAGTACCCGGATTAATGGCGATAGGAGAAGCTGCTTGCGTATCAGTTCATGGAGCAAACAGGCTTGGATCGAACTCTTTAATAGATCTTGTTGTTTTTGGAAGAGCAGCAGCGAAAAGAGCAGCAGAGTTAGTAAAACCTGGAACACCACATGAAGATATTTCAAATTCCGAAACAGACAAATGTTTGGATAGATTTGATAAAATTAGAAACTCGAGTGGTTCTACAACGACATCTGAACTGAGAATAAAAATGCAAAAAATAATGCAATCTAAATGTGCAGTTTTTAGAACAGAAAAAACTTTGAAAGAAGGTGTAGATCAAATAAGAAAACCTTATGAAGGTATGAGCGATATTTCTGTTAAAGATAAATCGCTATTATTTAATACAGATTTAGTTGAAACTTTAGAATTTGATAATTTAATACGCCAGGCACTTACAACAATGGAATCAGCTTACAACAGAAAAGAAAGCAGAGGTGCTCATGCGAGAGAAGATTTCAGTAAAAGAGATGACAAAAACTTTATGAAGCACACTTTGGCTTGGCACAATGATAATAAAGTAGAAATTAAATATAGAGACGTTCACTCAAAAACTTTGACAAACGATGTTCAATATTTTCCACCCAAAGAAAGAGTATACTAAAGAATGGTTCAATTTAACTTGCCACAAAATTCTAAAATAGAAGTTGGTAAGCACTACAAAGATACTACTAATTCTAATAATTTAAAAAAAGTAAATGTGTATAGATGGGATCCTTCAACAGGTCACAACCCTAGAGTTGATACATTTGAGGTTGATATGAATAATTGTGGACCAAAAGTGCTAGACATACTATTTAAAATTAAAAACGAAATAGATTCATCTCTAACTTTTAGAAGATCATGTGCCCATGGAGTTTGTGGTTCGTGTGCAATGAATATTGATGGTGTAAATACATTAGCCTGCATAAAATCTCACACAGATATTAATGGTGATTTAAATGTCTACCCTCTTCCTCACTTAAAAGTAATTAAAGATTTAATTGGTGATTTAACAACACTTTACAAACAATATGAGTCGATTAAACCATGGCTAACAACAGAACAAACTGGCGAAGAAAAAACAGAATTAAAACAAACTCAAAAAGATAGAGAAAAATTAGATGGATATTACGAATGTATTTTGTGCGCCTGCTGCTCCACATCTTGTCCAAGCTACTGGTGGAATGGAGATAAATATTTAGGCCCCGCTGTACTCCTTCAAGCTTACCGTTGGATCAATGACAGCAGAGATGGAAATAAAAAAGAAAGGTTAAAAAAAGTTGCAGATGAATTAAAACTATATAGATGTCATACTATTATGAATTGTACTAATTCTTGCCCAAAAGGATTAAATCCCGCAAAAGCTATTGGCTCTATTAAGAAAATGCTTGCAACAAGTTAAAACCTTATTTATTCAATTACATCATGGAAACTATTCAACACTTTGTTAACGGAAAGTCATTTAGTGGTGAGTCAAATCGAACTGGAAAAATTTTTAATCCAGCTACAGGTGAGCAAAGTGCACAAGTAAAATTAGCTACCACAAAAGATGTAAATGAAGCAGTCACAAATGCAAAAAAAGCATTTGACACATGGGCTAACACACCTCCGCTTCAAAGAGCCAGAGTAATGTTTAAATTTAAGGAATTAATTGAAAAAAATTCAGATGAACTTACAAAGATAATAGTAGCTGAACATGGAAAGGTTTATGAAGATGCAAAAGGATCGTTAACAAGAGGTTTAGAAGTTGTGGAGTACGCATGCGGCATACCTCAAATGTTAAAGGGTGAATTTACTGAAAATGTAGGAACAAACGTTGATAGCTGGTCTATAAGACAGCCGCTTGGTGTTTGTGTAGGTATTACTCCTTTTAACTTTCCAGCTATGGTTCCTATGTGGATGTTTCCAATGGCAATAGCATGTGGAAATACATTTGTTTTAAAACCTTCAGAAAAAGATCCTTCTTGTTCTATGCGATTAGCAGAACTTTTAAAAGAAGCTGGTTTACCCGAGGGGGTATTTAATGTTGTTAATGGAGATAAAGAAGCTGTTGATGCACTTATAAATAATAAAGATGTGGCGGCAATAAGTTTTGTAGGATCAACTCCTATCGCTAAGTATATTTATGAAAACTGTGCTAAAAATGAAAAAAGGGTTCAAGCACTAGGAGGAGCTAAAAATCATTGTGTTGTAATGCCTGACTGTGATTTAGATCAAGCCGTTAATGGACTTATGGGCGCTGCATATGGTTCAGCAGGAGAAAGATGTATGGCTCAATCAGTAGCAGTAGCAGTTGGGAACATTGGTGATAAATTAGTAAGTAGTTTAGTAAAAAAAGTTGAAGCTTTAAAAATTGGTCCAGGAATGGATAAAAAATCTGAGATGGGCCCACTTGTTACAAAAGAGCATTTAGAAAAAGTTAAAAGTTATGTAGATATAGGAGAAAAAGAAGGAGCTAAATTAGTTGTAGATGGAAGAAATTTAAAATTACAGGGCTATGAAAATGGTAATTATATTGGAGGTTGTTTGTTTGACCACGTAACTAAAGATATGAAAATTTATAAAGAAGAAATCTTTGGCCCAGTTTTATCTGTAGTTAGGGTAAAAAATTTTGACGAAGCCTTAAAGTTAGTAAACGATCATGAGTTTGGTAATGGCGCAAGTATATTTACAAGAGACGGAGACTCGGGAAGAACATTTTCTAGTAAAGCAAAGATAGGAATGATTGGCATTAATATCCCAATACCAGTTCCAATGGCCTTCCACAGTTTTGGTGGGTGGAAAAGATCCTTATTCGGGGACCAGCACATGCATGGACCAGAAGGAGTTAGATTTTATACTAAATTAAAAACAATGACATCAAGATGGCCCTCAGGCTCAAGATCTGATCCGGAATTCGTGATGCCAACAATGAAATAAAAGGAGATAAATGAGAAAAAAAATTACTTTAATAGGAGCGGGTCAAATTGGAGGAACATTAGCACACTTAATTGCGATGAAAGATTTAGGTGACGTTGTCCTTTTTGATGTAGCGGAAGGCATTGCTAAAGGCAAAGCGCTCGATATTGCTCAATCTTCTCCAGTTGACGGGTTTAATATTAATTTATCAGGAACCAATAACTATGAGGATACTAAAAATTCTGACGTAATTATAATTACAGCAGGTGTGCCTAGAAAACCAGGAATGACAAGAGATGATTTACTTGGTATTAACCTTAAAATTATTAAGCAAGTTGCAGAAGGCATTAAAAAAACATCACCTAATGCCTTTGTAATATGCATTACCAATCCATTGGATGTAATAGTAATGGCTTTACAAAAATACTCTGGTTTACCAAAAAATAAAATAGTAGGTATGGCTGGAATTTTAGACTCATCAAGATTTATTTATTTTTTATCTCAAGAGTTAAAGGTTCCTGTCAAAAAAATTAAATCATTAGTACTGGGAGGTCATGGTGACAGCATGGTAGCAATGTTAGAAGCCACAGAAGTTGAAGGAAAAAAAATTAGCGAATTAGTAGATGAAGGTAAAATAACAAAAGAAAGACTAAATGAGATAGTTGATAGAACAAAAAAAGGGGGTGCTGAAATAGTAAAATACTTGGAAAAGGGATCAGCTTTTTATGCCCCAGCTGCTTCGGGTGTCGAGATGGCCGAAAGTTATCTTAAAGACTTAAAAAAACAACTTCCTTGTGCAGTACATTTAAATGGAGAATACGGCGCTAAAGATATTTATGCCGGTGTACCTGTAATTATTGGATCTGGAGGAGTAGAAAAAATAGTTCAACTAAGTTTATCTTCTAATGAAAAAGAAAGTTTTGAAAAATCTATAAAAGCAGTTAAAGATTTATTTGAGGCAGCAAAAAAAATAGATCCAACTCTTTAATTAGTTTTAGTAAGAACAATCCTCCTTCCCATGCAAAAAAAACTTGGAAGAATTTTTATTAACAGTTTATCAATTAAATGAAGAACATTCAGAAAAAATCTGTTCATCGGAATAAACTTAGTTTTTGATGTTACACCACCGGAATTTAGAAATATTAGGCATTCGGTTTTTTTTTCATATTCTATATTAAAATAGTTGCCTAAATTTTTTTTAAATTTGTTTCTATCATCAAAAATTAAATGAGGAACTGCAATGTTGCCATGCCACGCATTATGTTCATCACTTTTTGCATTTGTCTCATCCCAAACATCTAATGTAAAATCAAAGCCCTCGTGTTTCATAATTAGTGTAGCGATTTGAAAAAAAACAGAGCAATATGATTCAAAAATAATTAATTTGCCATCTCTTTTTAATATTCTATTAATTTCTTTAAAGAATTTTATAGGAAACGGAATATGATGTATCATGTTTGAAGCTATAACATAATCAAAGCTTTCATTTTTAAACCCTGTATTTTGGGCATCGATATTTTTGAAATCTAAGTGATTATCTTCTCCTATATCACTCAATTTAAAGTTTTTATTTTTTATAAATTCTTTACTAAACCCTGTACCAGAACCCATTTCAATACCCACGTGATTCTCTTTGATAAAACTATTCATCCAAGAAAATCTTTTCTCCAAAAGAAATTTTAAATTGTTTGATTTATCAGAAAAATATAATTCTCTCGCCTTTTTTGTGTCGGCAATATAAGTCATTCTATTGTCCTTGCTAGAAAATTGAACTTTTTTACAAATCTTGAACATTTTAATAATTATTTAAATTTAAAAAAATTAATGCTAAGTTTATAATACAATTTTCATTTCAAAACATGTTTTTAAAAAAAGATAATTTATTAAAAGAACTGCCAATAATAATTGGTATTTTGATTTATGCTTACTTTATTAATTCGTACAGTGGAAATATAGGTGTGATACCAATAGACTCCTTTGGTTTTTTTGATACCGGACAAAGTGTACTAAAAGGTAAGTTGCCTATAAGAGATTTTTGGATTTTTACTGGTTTGTTAGTTGATTATATGGAAGCAGCTTTTCTTTTTATTTTTGGAAATAATTGGAATAGCCATTTAGCTCACGGTTCTTTTATGAATATTATAGGCACAGCGGGTTTATATTTTTTTCTACGAGAAATTAATTTAAAAAAAAAATATGTAATTTTCTACAGCATCTCTTTTGCAACTCTGTGCTACCCAGTTTCGGGGACACCATTTGCATATATACACTCATATATATTCTCCTTATTAGCAATATTTACTTTAATCGTAGCTATAAAAAATCAAAATAATTTTTTATGGTTTATTTTTCCTTTCCTTTGTTTTTTTTCATTTTTATCAATGCAAACACCGAGCGCATTTATTTTAATAATTTTATTCTTTGTTTTAATAAGCCATTTTTTACAGAATAAACTATCTAAAAACTTTTTCACATTTTTAATTGGATGTATTACAAGTCTAATTTTTTTAATATTATTTTTTTATGTAACTAAAACTCCAATAATAAATTTTATATATCAGTATATTTTATTCCCCCTAACAATTGGAGAAGCTAGAATCACTAATGACGCTATGGCTTTTATTGAATTAAGTGAACAAATTAATTTTAAAAGAATAATTGGTGAATTTAAATTAATACACATCTTCTTATTACCATTAGCTGTGCTATCAATAAGAGGTCTTAAAAAAAATCAAGGAATTACAAATAAAATAAACTTTACTATAATATTTTGTTCTATTGCATTTATTTTTAATCAACTTATTACTGCGAATCAAATTTATATATTTAGTTTAATACCTATATTAGCAGCTATGCTGCACTATAATTTAAATAAAATTGATATAAATTATAAAATTTTTTATTTAATAATTTTTGTTGTTACTCTTTCTACATTTAAATTCCATTTAAGATTTAATATTGATAGAAAGTTTCTTGATCTAGAAAATGTAGATAAAAGTAAAGCTATTGAAGCGATTCAAATACATAAAAAATTTGATAATTTAAGATGGATAAGTAAATCGGATGAACCAAATAATGAAATAAGAATCTTAAAAAAAGCATTAAAAATAATTAATGAAGATAAAAGAGAAAAAAGTTTAATCACACATTATAATTTTATTGCCACAATATTGGATAAAGATTTAAATATTTTAAATAGATGGTATTTAACGGACAACAATACTCATCCTGGAAAAAATCATAAATATTTCGAATTTTATAAAGCGATGGTAAATAAAAATATTAAATCAAATAACGTAAAGGTTATTTATATATTAAGTCAAAAAAATGAAATTAAATTTGAAAATGTTAAAATTTACTTTACCGACGTATGTTTTGAAAGTAAAACAATTATACAAAAAAGATTTTCATCACATAAAATTATAAATTGTAAAAGTTAAAAATGAATATACACGAACATCAAGCAAAGGAAATTCTTAAAGAATTTGGAGCTCCAGTTTCTGAAGGAGTAGTTATTTTATCCCTGAATGACATTAATGATAAAATTAAAAAATTGAGCAGCAAGGAATTTGTTTTAAAAGCTCAGATTCACGCAGGTGGTCGAGGTAAGGCTGGTGGAGTAAAATTAATTAAGAATAAGTCAGATTTAGAAAAAGAAGCTAAAAGTATGATGGGAAAAGTTCTTGTTACTCATCAAACTGGACCTGAAGGCAAAGAAGTTAAAAGATTATATATAGAAGAAGCGTCAAATATTTTAAAAGAATTTTATTTATCTTGTCTTATTGATAGAGAGTCATCAAAGATTGCTTTTATCTGCAGTACGGAAGGTGGAATGGATATAGAAAAAGTTGCAGATGAAACACCTGAGAAAATAATTACCAATAAGATAGAGCTTAAGGATGATGGCCCCACTCATGATGAAATTGAAAATATAATTTCAGTTTTTAAATTTGATAAAAATCAAAAAAAAACTGCCTCAAAATTAATCAAATCTCTTTACAAAATAGTTATAGAAAAAGACGCTAATTTAATCGAAATCAACCCTTTAATTATAACTAAAGAACATAAAATAATTTGCTTAGATGCTAAAATGAATTTTGATGATAATGCTATTTTTAGAAGACCTGAAATACTAAAATTTAGAGACCTAAATGAGGAAGACCCTTCAGAAATAGAAGCTAGTAAACATGATTTAGCATACATCAAGCTAAACGGATCAATTGGTTGCATGGTTAATGGCGCTGGACTTGCAATGGCAACTATGGATATTATCAAACTATATGGAAACGAACCTGCAAATTTCCTAGATGTAGGTGGAGGAGCAACAAAAGAAAAAGTAGCAGCAGCTTTTAAATTAATTTTGTCGGATAAGAATGTAAAAGGAATTTTAATTAATATTTTCGGTGGCATAATGAGATGTGATGTTATTGCTCAAGGCGTATTAGATGCAGCTAAAGAGATCGATTTATCGGTGCCACTAGTAGTAAGATTAGCAGGTACAAATTTTAAAGAAGGTAAAAAAATATTAGATAAATCTAACTTAAAAATATTATCTGCCTCGGATTTAAATGATGCGGCAAAAAAAATTGTGGAGGCAATCAAATAAATGTCAGTATTAGTTGATAAAAATACAAAAGTAATTTGCCAAGGATTTACTGGTAAACACGGAACCTTTCATTCCGAACAAGCTTTAAAATATGGAACTAAATTGGTTGGCGGAGTAACACCTAAGAAAGGAGGTCAAAAACATTTAAACCTACCTGTTTTTAATACTGTTCAAGAAGCAAAAGATCAAACAGAAGCAAGCGCTACGATGATATATGTTCCACCAAAATTTGCAGGAGCTGCAATTATTGAGGCAATAGAGGCCAAAGTAGAATTAATTGTTTGCATCACCGAAGGTATACCAGTCATGGATATGCTTAAGGTCAAACAGATGTTAAAAAAAAACAGCTCAAGATTAATTGGACCCAATTGTCCAGGTATTATAACGCCAAGTGAATGCAAGATTGGTATCATGCCAGGAAATATTCATAAAAAAGGAACTGTAGGCATAGTCTCAAGATCAGGAACATTGACTTACGAGGCAGTGGCTCAAACTTCTGCAAATGGAATGGGTCAATCTACATGTATTGGAATAGGAGGAGACCCTATTAATGGAACAAATTTTATTGATTGTTTAGAACTTTTTTTAAAAGATGACGAAACAAAATCAATAGTCATGATAGGAGAAATTGGAGGGTCAGCAGAGGAAGAGGCAGCAGAATTTATCAAAAAGGAAAAAATAAAAAAACCAATGGTGGGTTTTATTGCAGGTTTAACTGCACCACCAGGTAGAAGAATGGGTCATGCAGGTGCAATTATTTCAGGTGGAAAAGGTGGCGCAGAAGATAAAATAGAAACAATGAAATCAGCGGGAATTACTATATCAAAATCACCAGCTGATATAGGAAAAACTCTTTTGCAAAAACTTAATGGTTGATTTTTACTTATTTATGTTAAAATAAATCTTTAATGTCTTCGTCTGATAAAAATATTACTTATAAGAAAACATCTTTTTTAACTGGTGTAAATTCAGAATTTATTAAAGAATTTTACGCAGATTACATTTCTGATCCTAAGTCAATTCCGGAAAGTTGGAGAAGGTTTTTTGACGGGTTAAGTGATGATGAAAAACTTATTTATGATGATATTAAAGGACCAAGTTGGTCTCCAGTAAAAAGATTAAACAAGATAAAATTTCCAACAAAGTTTAAAGAAATAGATGAAGAAAAAAATGATGGTATAAATCTAGATTCTGTTAAGCAAGCATCTAAAGATTCAGTGCGGGCAATCATGTTAATTCGAGCTTACAGAATAAGAGGTCATTTAATAGCAAATCTTGATCCACTTTCGATACAAAAAAAAAGCGATCATTTAGAATTAAAACCTGAAACTTATGGGTTTGAAAAAAAAGATTTTAATAGAAAAATATTTTTAGATGGAGTCTTGGGTTTACAATACGCAGATTTAAACCAAATTTTAGAAATTCTTAAAAAAACTTATTCCTCAAACATTGGATATGAGTTTATGCATATGGGTGATCCAGATGAAAAAACTTGGATTAGAGATAGAATAGAAGGCCCAGAAAAAAATATTTCTTTTACAAAGAATGGAAAAAAAGCAATTTTGAACAAAATCATTCAAGCGGAGGGATTTGAAAAATATCTTCATATCAAGTTTGTTGGTACGAAAAGATTTGGTTTAGATGGAGGTGAGTCATTGATACCGGCACTAGAGCAAATAATTAAAAAGGGCGGTAATTTAGGAGCTAAGGAGATTAAGATTGGTATGCCTCACAGAGGAAGATTGAATGTACTAGCCAACGTAATGGGCAAGCCGTTCAAAGCAATTTTCAGTGAATTTTTCGGTAAAACAGTTAGTACTAGCAAAAGTTTTGAGGGGGACGTTAAATATCACCTTGGAGCATCATCCAATAGAGAATTTGATGGCAACTCTGTCCACATCAGCTTGACTGACAATCCTTCACATTTAGAGGCTGTGAATCCAGTTGTACTCGGTCAAGTTAGAGCAAAACAATTCTTTCATAAAGATAAAGAAAGGAAAAAAGTCATTCCAGTTTTGATGCATGGCGATGCCGCTTTTGCAGGACAAGGAATTGTTGCAGAGTGTTTTGCTATGTCAGGTTTACCAGGGCATAATATAGGAGGAACAATCCACATAATCGTTAATAACCAAATAGGATTTACAACTGCACCTCGGTTTGCACGCTCATCACCTTATCCATCTGATGTTGCAAAAATTGCTCAAGCTCCTATTTTTCATGTTAATGGTGACGACCCAGAGGCCGTAGTTCATTGTGCAAAGATAGCTACGGAGTATAGACAGAAATTTAATAGAGATGTTGTTATAGATATGGTTTGCTACAGAAGGTTCGGCCATAATGAAGGTGACGAACCTTCATTTACACAGCCAATAATGTATAAAAAAATTAAATCTCATCCATCAACACTCTCAATTTATGGAAAAAAATTGAGTCAGGAAGGTTTAACATCAGAAGCAGAATTGCAAGAAGAAAAATTGAATTTTAAAAGTTATTTAGAGAAAGAATTTGGGTCATCAAAAAGTTATAAATCTGAATTAAAATGGTTTGATGGCGCTTGGTCTAGATTTAAACCAGGTCTTGGAAAAGATAAAAAAGGAGCCAGCGGAGTTAACAAGAAAACTTTGATTGATATAGGAAAAAAAATTTCAACGACTCCTACAAATTTTAATATACATAAAACACTGAAAAAAATATTTGATCTAAGATTAAAATCTATAACAGATGGAAAAGCTATTGATTGGACTACAGCAGAAAGCTTAGCTTTTGGCACATTACTTGCTGAGGGTTTCTCTGTGAGGTTATCTGGGCAAGATTCTGGAAGGGGAACTTTCAGTCAAAGACATGCAGTTTTAAGAAATCAAGACAATCATGAAAGATATATTCCACTAAATAATATTTCAAAAAAACAAAAAAATTTTGAAGTCATAGATAGTTTATTATCTGAATTAGCAGTTTTAGGTTTTGAATTTGGTTATTCTATATCTGAACCAGAAACATTAGTTCTATGGGAAGCTCAGTTTGGAGATTTTGCCAATGGAGCACAAATTATTATTGATCAATTTATTTCTTCTGGAGAAGCTAAATGGGGGCGAGCAAGCGGTTTAGTTATGTTGCTGCCACATGGCTATGAAGGTCAAGGCCCAGAACACTCATCGGCAAGACTAGAAAGGTTTTTACAATTGTGCGCAGGTGAAAACATTCAAGTAGTAAATTGTACTACACCATCTAATTATTTTCATGTTCTTAGACGTCAAATGCGCAGAGAGTTTAGAAAACCATTAATAATAATGACACCTAAATCATTGCTAAGACACAAAAAGTGTATTTCAAATATTGAAGAATTCTCAATTAAAAATACCTTTCATAGAGTGCTAGAAGATGACTCTTTTTCAAATATAAAAAATTTATTAGAACTTAAAAGAAAAGATAATAAAGTAAAAAAAGTAGTTATGTGTTCGGGTAAAATTTACTATGATTTAATAGAAGCTAGAGAAAAATATAAAAAAGATGAAGTTACGTTTATCCGTATTGAACAACTTTATCCTTTTCCAGTAAAAACTTTAGCAAATATTTTAAAAAGATATAAAAAAGCTCAATTTATTTGGTGCCAAGAAGAACCTAAAAATATGGGAGCATGGAACACAGTAAGAAACTATATAGACAGAACATTAGAAATGATTAATTTAGGTGATATTTCAGTTAAATATGTGGGTAGAAAAGCATCTTCCTCTACTGCGACTGGAAATCTTAACAAACATCTTGCACAACAAAAAGAAATATTAGAAAAGATACTTAAAGATTAAATGTCAGAAAAAATTACAGTACCTACATTAGGCGAATCAGTTACGGAAGCGACAGTTTCAAAATGGCTTAAATCGCAAGGAGAGCAAGTTTTAGCAGACGAACCGCTTGTGGAGTTAGAAACAGATAAAGTAAATGTTGAGGTTCCTTCCCCAACCAGTGGAGTTTTGGGAAGCATCAACGTAAAAGAGGGTGAGACGGTAAACGTAGGATCTCTACTAGGAACTGTAGAAGGTAAATCAATAAAAAAAGAAATTATCACCAAAGAGGCAAATAATTATACGCCTCCAAAAAAAGAAACAAAATTAAATGAACCCAAAATTTTTGATGAAATAAAAACTGTAAAATCAAAAAAATTAAAGTCTAAAAAAATTAAAATCGATGAACCAGAACTTAAATTAGAAGAAGAACCATTAATATTAGAAGAGCAAGTTCATGAAGAAAAAATAATAAAAAAAGAAGAAACATATGTTTCACCAGCAGCAAGAAAAATGGCCGACGAAGGTAATGTAGATCTAAACACTGTGAGAGGATCAGGAAAAAATGGAGTGATTTTAAAAGAAGATATCATAAGTTTAATGGGTTCTAAACCTGCTCCAGCAGAGCGAAAAATTAATCATGGCCCTGAGGAAAGAGTTAAGATGACCAGACTTAGATTAACGATTGCAAAAAGATTAAAAGAAGCTCAAGAAAATGCAGCAATGTTAACAACTTTTAATGAAGTGGATATGAGTGAAGTAATTGCAATGAGAAGCCAATATAAAGATGAATTTCAAAATAATTATGGAGTGAAGCTTGGCTTCATGTCATTTTTTGTTAAAGCTTGTGTTATTGGTTTAAAAAACTATCCAGCGATCAACGCAGAGATTCAAAGAGAAGAAATTGTTTATAAAAATTATTATAATATAAGTATTGCTGTTGGAACGGACAGAGGTTTAGTTGTTCCTGTGCTAAGAGAAACTGACGAAATGTCATTTGCCGATATAGAAAAAAATATTGTTAAACTTAGTCAAAAAGCAAAAGACGGAAAAATTACCATTGAAGATTTGCAAGGTGGAACTTTTACAATTACCAATGGAGGGATTTATGGATCAATGTTGTCAACTCCAATACTTAATCCCCCGCAATCTGCTGTTTTAGGTATGCACAATATTGTACAAAGACCTGTTGTTGTAGATGGTAATGTGGAACCAAGACCTGTAATGTATTTAGCTTTATCTTACGATCACCGAATAATTGATGGAAAAGAGGCTGTTTCTTTTTTGAAAATCGTAAAAGAGTCACTTGAGCATCCACAAAGGCTTTTTCTAAATATTTAATCATGGAAAATAATTTTGATTTAGTTGTAATTGGTGGAGGACCTGGAGGCTATGTATGTGCAATAAGAGCAGCACAACTCGGACTTAAAACAGCGTGTATTGAGTCAAGAGGAGCTCTAGGAGGGACATGTCTTAACGTAGGTTGCATACCATCAAAAAGCTTATTAAATCTGTCTGAAAATTTTCATAAAGCAAAAAAAGACTTCAATCATCAAGGAATAGAAATTGCTGGCATTAAACTTAATATAGAAAAAATGATGTCAAATAAAAATAAATCAATTCAGGTGCTGACAAAAGGAGTTGAATTTTTATTTAAAAAAAACAAAGTCACATATTTAAAAGGAAAAGGAGTTATTTTCTCGAAATATGATGTAGTTATCTATGGAGAAAATAATAGTAGAACAAACATCAAAGCAAAGAATATTGTAATAGCGACCGGATCAGAAGTTGTTTCGTTACCTGGAATAGAAATAAATGAAAAAAATGTAGTTTCTTCAACTGGAGCTTTGAGCTTTGACAAAGTGCCAAAAAAATTAGCTGTGATAGGAGGAGGGTACATTGGCCTTGAGATGGGTTCAGTATGGTCTAGATTGGGGTCAGAAGTAACAGTTATAGAATATCTAGATTATATAACACCTGGAATGGATAGAGAAATTTCCAACGAATTTCAAAAAATATTAACTAAACAAGGTATAAAATTTCAAATGGGATCAAAAGTTAATAATGTAAATAGCAAAGGAGACTCTGTAACTATAAGCTACACAGAATTAAAAAATTCAAAAGAAGAAAAAATTGAAGTAGATAAAGTTTTGGTTTCTGTCGGCAGAAAACCCTACACAGAAGGACTAAATCTATCAAAAGTTGGTATCAAATTAGATAATAAAGGTAGAATTGAAGTAAATAATAAACTTCAGACCTCAGTAGAAAATATTTATGCCATTGGTGATGTTATACAAGGCCCTATGTTGGCTCATAAAGCAGAAGAGGAAGGAATAGCTGTTGCAGAAACGTTAGCTGGTCAATCCGGGCATGTTAATTACGATGTAATTCCTGGAGTAGTGTATACTTCTCCTGAGGTTGCCACTGTTGGTAAAACTGAAGAACAATTAAAAAAAGATAACAGGAACTATAAAATTGGAAAATTCCCATTTTTGGCCAACTCGAGAGCTAAAGTGAATAATGAAACAGACGGGTTTGTAAAAATACTTGCAGATAGTAAAACGGACAAAGTTTTAGGAGTACATATTATTGGACCTCATTGTGGTGATATGATTGCTGAAATGGCACTGGCAATGGAATTTGGAGCCAGTGCAGAAGATATAGCAAGGACTTGTCATGCACACCCCACGCATACTGAAGCAATCAAAGAAGCAGCTTTAGCTGTTGATAAAAGACCAATTCATTTTTAAATAACAAAAATTCATCTACTATTAATGCATGAAAGTTGAAGTATTGCTGCCTAAAGTATTTAATTTTGCATTCACGTATAACTCAAACAATATATCTCTTAAAACTGGAGACCTGGTTGAAATACCCTTCGGAAAAAATAAAGAAATTGGCGTTGTATGGAAAACTAAAAAAAAAGAACTAAAAAAAAGCATAAAAATAAAAAATATAAGTAAAAAAATTAAAAATTATTCAATAAATGAAAATTTAGTTGACTTTATTTCATGGTTCTCATCGTACAATATGGTTCCTTTGGGGTTAGTCTTAAAAATGACTATTGGAAACAAGAATAATTTTAAAAAAGAAAAAGACTCAAAATTTAATGAAGTAAAAAATAAAGTAAAAAAATATAAATTAAATAATGAACAAAATAATGCATTAAATTATTTAGATTTGGTAAGCAATAAATTTGATGTATCAGTACTGCAAGGAACAACGGGTTCAGGAAAAACACTAGTCTATTTTGAAAGAATAAAAAAAATTATTGATAAAAATAAACAGGCACTGGTTCTATTACCGGAAATTTTTTTAACAAATGAATTTAAATCGAGATTTGAAGATTTTTTTGGTTACGAGCCAGCAATATGGCATTCAAAAATTACACCAAAAAATAAAAGAATAATCTGGAAAGGAATAATAAATAATGAAATAAAATTAGTTGTTGGAGCTCGGTCTGCATTATTGTTGCCATTCAAGAAATTAGGCGTTATCGTTGTGGACGAAGAACATGATGTTTCTTATAAACAAGATGAAGGAGTAACATACAACGCTAGAGATATGGCTATTTCAAGAGCTTCTTTTGAGAAAATTCCAATTCATCTAATTACTTCAATTCCTTCAATAGAAACTTATAATAATATTCAAAATAAAAAATTTAGACATGTAGAAATTTTTAAGAGATACAACGATTATCCGCTACCTAAAACTAAAATTATCAATTTAAATATAAACAAAATTAAGGATAAATTTATTTCAAATGAAACCATTAAATATGTAAATGATTTTTTAAAAAAAAATGAACAAGTATTATTTTTCATTAATAAAAGAGGATATGCACCATATTTAATTTGTAAAAAATGTGGAGCCAAACAAATTTGTTCTAATTGTTCAATGTATTTAACTTTTCACAAAATAAAAAATAAAGCTATTTGCCATCACTGTTCTTTAGAAAAAAAAATTAAAAATAAATGCCAAAAAGAAGGAAATTGTGATTTTATCATGTACGGTCCTGGAGTGGAAAAAATATTTGAAGAAACTAAAAAAATTTTTCCTAATAATAAAATAGAAATTTTTTCAAGTGATTACATGAAGAAAAAGAAAAAAAATGAAACTTTATTTGAAAAGATTAATAACAATGAATTAGATATTTTGATTGGTACTCAAATGATTTCTAAAGGTTTTAATTTTCCTAAATTAAATTGTGTTGTGGTTATCGATGCAGATTTTTCTGGCAGAGGATATGACCTAAGATCTACTGAAAAAAATATTCAATTATATCATCAGCTTAGCGGACGAGCAGGACGATTTAGTTCTGAGTCACTCATAATCTATCAAACGTTATCACCTGAAGACTCTACGTTAAATGAGTTAATTAAAAATAAATCAAAGCAATTATTAGAAATGGAACTAATTACAAGAAAAAAAAACGGTTTGCCTCCATTTGTTAGATTGATAGCAATAATAATTTCCTCCAAACAGCACAATTTGAGCATCAAGGGAGCAAAAGAAATTAAGGCACAATTAAAAAAAATAGCTGATATTGAAGTTTTGGGGCCAGTAGACTCGCCTTACCTTAAAATTAAAAAAAATTTTAGATCTCGCTTACTATTAAGGTTCAGTACCGGAGTTTTAGTGCAAAAAAAAATAGCAAAACTCTTGGATTCCTTAAAAATATCATCAAAAATTAAACTTACGGTTGATGTTGATCCTGTAAATTTTACTTAATTATTTATTTGGTAACTTGATCAACATAAACTCATATGATACGAAACGCTCATTATTTCACAAAATTTCAAACTAAATAAAAATGAGCACAAATAAATCTTTCTCAACAGAAACATCAGAAAGGTATTCACGCGCACTTTATGAAGTAGGCAAAGAGTCAAGTGAGTTAGAAAAAATTGAAGCAAACGTAAAAAATTTTCAAACAATCTATGAAAATAATGTTGAAATTAAAAATTTTATTCAAAATCCAACACACATAATTGAAACTCAAAATAAGGTAGCAAATATTATATCTAAAGAATTAAGTTTTTCAAAAGATTTAAAGAATTTCTTTTTATTACTAATTAAAAAAAAGAGAATATTTTTCGTTAATAAAATTTTAAATAGCTTTCTAAAACTGTGTACTAAAAATAGAGGAGAAATTAAAGCTGATCTAATATCATCCAAAGAACTTTCATCTATTGAGTTAGAAAACATTAGTAAAGAATTATCGTTATCTATGGGATCAACTATAAAATTAGATTATAAAGTTGATAAAGATCTAATCGGAGGGCTTAAATTACAATTAGGTAGCCATATGATAGATACTTCAATTAAAAATAAGTTAAAAAAATACAAACAAAGAATGTTAGAAAATTAAAATATGTCAATTAATCCATCAGAAATAACAAAATTATTAAAAGATCAAATAAAAAATTTTGGTGAAAAAACTGAAGTTTCAGAAATAGGAAAAGTTTTATCAGTTGGTGATGGTATTGCACGTGTATATGGACTTGATAACGTTCAAGCTGGAGAAATGGTTGAGTTTGAAGACGGTTCAAAGGGAATGGCTTTAAATTTAGAGAGCGATAACGTAGGCGTTGTAATTTTTGGTGATGATAGAAAAATTAAAGAAGGTGACACGATAAAAAGAACAAATGCCATAGTGGACGTGCCAGTAGGTAAAGAACTTTTAGGTAGAGTAGTAGATGGATTAGGAAACCCAATTGATGGTAAAGGTGCTCTTTCTGCTAAAGAGCGAAAAAGAGTTGAAGTAAAAGCCCCTGGAATTATTCCCAGACAGTCAGTTAGCGAGCCAATGCAAACTGGCCTTAAATCAATTGACTCCTTGATACCTGTTGGTAGAGGGCAAAGAGAATTAATTATTGGGGACAGGCAAACTGGTAAAACTGCTGTTGCCATTGATGCAATTATTAATCAAAAAAAAATAAATGAATCTTCCGATGAAAAGAAAAAATTATATTGCGTATATGTAGCCATAGGACAAAAACGTTCAACTGTAGCTCAAATTACAAAAACATTAGAAGAAGCTGGAGCATTAAAGTATACTACAATCGTTGCTGCAACAGCTTCTGACTCTGCGCCGTTACAATTTTTAGCCCCTTACACAGGATGCACTATAGGTGAATATTTTAGAGATAACGGCATGCATGCTTTAATAGTGTATGATGACTTATCTAAACAAGCAGTTGCTTATAGACAAATGTCACTATTACTTAGAAGACCACCTGGCAGAGAAGCTTATCCAGGGGATGTTTTTTACTTGCACAGCAGATTGTTAGAAAGATCAGCTAAGTTAAGTGATAAAAATGGTGGTGGTTCCCTGACAGCTTTACCAATTATTGAAACTCAAGCTGGTGATGTATCCGCATATATACCGACGAATGTAATTTCAATAACAGACGGTCAAATATTCTTAGAAACAGAGTTATTTAACCAAGGCATAAGACCAGCTGTAAATGTTGGATTGTCAGTTTCTAGAGTAGGATCTGCTGCTCAAACCAAAGCTATGAAAAAAGTTGCCGGTTCTATTAAATTAGAATTAGCTCAATACAGAGAAATGGCAGCATTTGCACAATTTGGATCAGATTTAGATGCTTCAACACAGCAACTTTTAAATCGAGGTGCAAAATTGACTGAATTATTAAAACAAAATCAATATTCACCAATGACAGTGGCAGAGCAAGTAATATCAGTGTTTACTGGAGTAAAAGGTTTTCTAGATGACGTGGAATTGCCAAAAATCAAGAAATTTGAAAATGACATTATAGAAAAAATTAAATTAGAAAAACCTGAAATAATCGATTCAATTCAAACTTCAGGGAAGCTTGAGGAAAATACAGAAAAACTTTTAACTCAAACCATCGAAGAATATAAGAAAATAATTAAATAATGCCAAGTTTAGACGATTTAAAAAAAAGAATTAAGAGTGTGAAGTCAACTCAAAAAATAACAAAAGCCATGAAAATGGTTGCAGCTGCAAAGTTGAGAAAAGCACAAGAGAGTGCTGAAAAAGGAAGACCTTATAGTCAAAAAATGCAAAATATTATTCTGAACCTTACTAATTCAATTAATGATCCTAATAACGCGCCAAAATTATTAGTTGGTAATGGTGATGATAAGACATACTTATGCATTGTATTAACAGCTGATAGAGGTTTATGTGGAGGTTTTAATTCAAATATATGCAAATTAGCTAAAACAAATTTTAAAAAAATTTTAAATGAAGGCAAAGAATTAAAAATAATTACAGTTGGATCAAAAGGTCTTGATCAAATTAAAAGAGAGTATGGAAAATATGTAATAAAAAAGTTTAGTTTTAAAAATAAAAAACAAATTTCATTTATTGAAGCGGATATTATTGGTAAAGAAATTATAAATTTATTTAATAATAATGAATTCGATAAATGTATTTTATTTTATAATAATTTTAAAAATGTTATTACGCAAATACCTCAAGCTCAACAGATAATACCAGCTGAAAAAAAATTAGCTACAGATGAAAATAAAAATACGAAATCTTATGAATTTGAGCCAGATGAAGATGAAATTTTAGAAGACCTTCTGCCTAAGAATATTTCTATTCAAGTTTTAAGAGCTTTTTTAGAAAACGCTGCAAGTGAACAAGGTTCAAGAATGACGGCAATGGATAACGCTACAAGAAACGCAGGTGATTTAGTCGATAAACTTACAATAAATTACAACAGAAGTAGACAAGCATCGATAACAAAAGAATTAATTGAAATTATATCAGGAGCAGAAAGCTTATAATGAGCAAAAATGGAAAAATAACACAAATTATTGGAGCGGTAGTAGATGTAAGCTTTGATAACGAGTTACCAGAAATATATACAGCACTTGAAGTAAACAATTCTGGAAATAAATTAATTTTAGAAGTGGCACAACATTTAGGTGAAAATAGTGTTCGTACAATAGCGATGGATGCAACAGAAGGTTTAAAAAGAGGTGACGAAGTTAAAAATACAGGAAATCCAATAAGTGTCCCAGTAGGACCTGAAACTCTTGGAAGGATTATAAATGTGATTGGAGATCCAATTGACGAAAAAGGAGATGTAAAAACTAAAGAAAAATGGCCAATTCATAGAGCCGCACCAAAATTTACAGATCAAGCAACAGAAACGGAACAATTAGTAACTGGAATTAAAGTAGTAGATTTATTAGCCCCTTACGCAAAAGGAGGAAAGATTGGTCTTTTTGGAGGAGCTGGTGTTGGTAAAACAGTTACAATTATGGAATTAATTAATAATATAGCCAAGGCTCACGGAGGTTTTTCAGTATTTGCTGGAGTGGGCGAAAGAACTAGAGAAGGTAATGACCTTTATCATGAGATGATAGAGTCGGGAGTGATTAAACCAGATGGCAAAGGTTCAAAAGCTGCTCTAGTTTATGGACAAATGAACGAACCTCCTGGAGCGAGAGCGAGAGTAGCTTTGACTGGTTTAACAGTAGCAGAATACTTTAGAGATAAAGAAGGACAAGATGTTCTTTTCTTTGTAGATAATATATTTAGATTCACGCAAGCAGGTTCAGAAGTATCAGCTTTGCTAGGAAGAATACCTTCAGCAGTAGGATATCAGCCAACTTTGGCTACAGATATGGGTAATTTGCAAGAGAGAATTACGTCAACAGATAAAGGTTCCATTACATCTGTGCAAGCAATTTATGTACCAGCAGATGATTTAACAGATCCTGCACCAGCAACATCATTTGCTCACCTAGATGCAACAACAGTATTATCTAGACAAATTGCAGAAATCGGAATTTACCCAGCTGTTGATCCATTGGATTCAACATCTAGAATTTTAGATCCAAGAATAGTCGGAGAGGAACATTATAGAGTAGCTAGAGATGTTCAAAAAATACTT